>Ga0182030_10004946_pt1 | contig 28385 bp, 23 predicted proteins | sample 812S3MmetaG_FD_121299 | JGI IMG/M metagenome (GOLD analysis project Ga0182030, IMG submission 121299) | Permafrost microbial communities from Stordalen Mire, Sweden - 812S3M metaG (Illumina Assembly) | ecosystem: Environmental > Terrestrial > Soil > Wetlands > Permafrost | place: Sweden... | reverse complement strand
CACGAAGTCGGCAGCCCAGTCATTGTGAATCCGATTCCGCACCTCGTCGCAGGTAGCCCCGTGATCGTGAACCCGATTCCACACGAAGTCGGCAGCCCAGTCATTGTGAATCCGATTCCGCACCTCGTCGCCGGTAGCCCGGTGATCGTCAACCCGATTCCGCACCTCCTCGCGGCAGTCGCTTAAGCGCTTATCGCTCGCAAAACCGCCCGTGGCGCTGCTACAATGCAGCGAGTACGATCTTCTGTCATCGAAGTCCTGGCGGGGGTAGAACACGGTGACGCTGGATACCATCCTCTGGCTGGCGGGCGACGGCGTGACAGCCGTCGTGATCGCATTTATTTTTGCACGCAGGATCTACCGTACCTTACCGGTGTTCACGGCCTACCTGGTCTGGGGCCTGGTGGGCGATGCGGTGCAGCAGACGGTGGCTCACTATTATCCGTCGCATAACTATTCGGTCTTCCTCATCGGCCTGATCGCCGACTCGCTCTTTCAATTTGGCGTGCTGGTAGAACTTTCCTGGTCGGTGCTGCGGCCAATCCGCGGCTCCCTGCCGCGCTGGTCGTGGATCGCCGTGGCGGTCCTGTTTGCGCTGGCCGCTGCGGTGGTTTGGCCATTCGCCAGTGGGCCCGGAGTCAATGCCTTCTCGCTCGTAGGCCGCCTGAACGTCCACGTGCAAATCACCTTTTCTGTCTTGCGCATCCTGTTGTTCCTGGGACTGGCTGGATGCAGCCAGTTGCTCTCGATCAGCTGGCGCGATCGCGAATTGCAGGTCGCCACTGGCCTCGGCTTCTATTCCATGGTCAGCCTGGCCGTGTGGATCCACCACACCACCCAGACCGCCGGCGCCGAGTACCACCACTTTGACCAGTTGGTTGCTGCCAGCTACTTTTGCTCGCTGGGATACTGGGTATTCTCGTTTGCCCAGAGAGAGGCCGAGCGGCGCGAGTTCACGCCGCAGATGCAGAACTTCCTGCTGGCCGTGGCGGGGACGGCACGGACCGCGCGGATGGGACTCGAGAACCCGCCACCGGGTAATGAGCGGGAGAACAGGAAGTAACCTCTCCGGCTGTGGCTCTCGACGATCTTGTCAACATGCGACTGCGACCGCAGACAACTCCAAGAATGGGCTTGCTGGCCTGCGCGCAAGCTAACCGGGCTCCCGCAATGGGATTGGGGCGGCTTGGCTAAGCGGCGGTTCCGGCACGGGTGCATGCACTTATTAGAGGGATAGGAGCGGGGGGGCTGGGTCGGCATCTATCTTATTTTGCATTGATTCAGTTATAGTTAGGGATGAGATCGCAGGGTGCTTGGGATTGCCCCAGGTTCTGGCTGTTGATTCTGGCCCCCCTGTCAGATTGCAATTGAAATTTGGGTAAATTTCGCTGCTACAGTTTCTATGCATCGCCGAGCTGAGAGCCAGGTCACAGGCGGGCAAGTTACCGGCATCGCATCGGAAAGCCGCACTATGCAGCCCGGTTGGCTGGGATTTCCCGCAAAATGCCCGTTTATCTACAACTGATGGGGTAGATGTGCAAAAAAAATCTCCACATATGGACAGAATTCTGTTACTAGTAATGCATGCAGTAAAGATCGGCCGGTGCGCATTGGACGACTTTGCGGTTACCAAAATCCGGCCAGAGGAACACTAATGATTCCCATTCTGCTTCAAGCTGCAACTGTTTCAGGCCTTGGCATTTACTTCTTCTGTTGGCGACGCCAGACCAAACGCCGCAACACGCAATCCTGGAATTCGCTGCTTGCGCGACTGCGCCCCGATTGGAGCGCCCGCGAGCTGAGCGATCAATTCCTTTGGAAGGAAGGCCTCAACGCATCGCCCGCAGATTGCTGGCAGCGGATGGAGGGCCCCAAGGGTCTTTGGGTGATGCATCAGAACGCGCAGGTGATGCTGGAGATGGCCGACTACGCGGCCAGAAACAGCGATACCGTGGACCGGCTGCTGTTGGAAACGCTGCGCAGCGATGCGATGCAGATTCGGGTGTGCGTGCTGACGGCACTGGCACAGTATGGATTCTCCAGGGCCAGCGAGGGCGTTCGCGTGAACGCTTTCCGCGCGGCTACGATCTACACCGGAATGGCCGCCCGCATGACCCAGTTGCTGCAGGAGATTGCACCGGTCATGGTTCCTGATTTCGTTGCGGCAATGTAGAACATGGGTCCCTCCCCCTGAATTGCAAAACAAAACCCCAGCTTCGGCCGGGGTTTTGTTTTGCCTTGGGGAGAGAACTCAGCTCAGACCGGGTTGTCGGCGAGGAACTGATTGATGCGCGCGAACTGGTCATCGCTCAATGTGTAGTCGAGAGCGCGGGCCAGGCCATCGACCTGTCTGGCGCTGCGCCCGCCCACGATGGCGGCGGTGATGGCGGGGTTATGCAACGTCCAGGCGACCGCGACCACGCCGGGAACCACGCCGCTGGCGGCGCCGATCTCGCGCAGCAGCTCCACAAGGCGCAGGTTGCGGCTCAGCCTGGGCTCGTTGAACTCGACTGCGCGACGGCGCCAGTCGTCGGCTGGAAACGCCGCGACGCGCGCGGCGGTCATGGCGCCGGTGAGCAGGCCTGAGATCATGGGCGAATAGTTGATGACGCCGATCCCCTGGGCGGCGGTGAAGGGCAGGATCTCGTCCTCGATGGCGCGGCGCAGCATGGAGTAGGGCGGCTGCAGGCTGGTGATGGGCGCAATGCTCTGCACGCGCTGCATCTGCGCAATGGAGAAGTTGGAGACGCCGATCCAGCGGATCTTGCCCTGCTCCTGGAAGCGCGCCAGCTGCGCCCATCCCTCTTCAAGCTCTTCATCGGGATTGGGCCAGTGCACCTGGTACAGATCGATGGTGTCGACGCCGAGGCGCTTCAGAGAGCCCTCGAGTTCCTCGGCCAGCGAGCCGGCTTTGAGACTGCGGTAGATGGAGCGATCGGCGTGCCAGCGCATGGAGCACTTGGTGAAGACCAGCGGCTTGGGCCCTAACCAGGTCTTGACCGCCTGGCCGACGATCTCTTCCGAGTGGCCCAGGCCGTAGATGGCCGCGGTGTCAATCCAGTTGATGCCGAGCTCGAGAGCGCGGTGGATGGCGGCGATGGATTCGGAGTCGTCCTGAGGGCCCCAGGCGAACTCCCAGTTCCCTCCTCCGATGGCCCATGCGCCAAAGCCGATGCGGGTCAAGTGAAGATCGGAGTTGCCAAGTGTGTGCAGTGAAGCAGAAGCAGTTGTGGTCATACCAAAAGAATAGATGCTCTAAATAATGTGTCGGATGTAAAGTCTGCCCATTTTGGTGCTGGGCACTCTCCAATCCGCATATGTGCTGGCATGATTGGCCAGGCTTATCCCAATACGTGGACTATTCTGAACTTCAAGAGAGGCCTACGACACACCTGTGCGCACAACCTTAAACATCGACGATGCGGTACTCGCAAAAGTGCGGCAGTATGCCGAGGATCGGAGCATGACCCTCCGGGAGGCAGTGAACCTGCTGCTCGAGCAGGGTCTGCGGACGCTCGGGGTGCGCCTGGATCATGAAGGGCTTGCTTCTACGAAATCGGAACGGTCCTCTTAGCCGTCTGTCTATGCGGCGATGAGGAAGCGGCCGTCGCGCATGATCTGCTCCTGACCTGATTCGGATTCGAGCCAGATGTTGAAGCCGAGGCCAACCACATCAATGTGCGTGCCTGAGCGCCAGGGGGCGCCGGTGTGCTCGCCGTAGGGGTTGCCGAAGGCAATGTGGATGCCGGGGAACTTTTCGTCCTGAAGGATATTGCCGATGACGCGCTCGACGCCCAGGTTGGTGCCGATCGCGAACTCGCCCACGCGGTCGGAGTTTTCGTCGGTGTGGGTGTAGGCCCAGAAGTCGGCTTCGAGCCGCTTGTTCTGACTGGCGCAACGGACGATGCGGTTGCCGGCGATCTCGATGGTCAAGGGCGTTGCGGCCAGCAGGCCATAGCGGGCGCAGAGCCAGTCGCCCACAACACCGTCCACGACAAACGTGCCGTTGACTTCGCCCGGCGACGTGAAACACTCGCCGCCGGGCAGGTTGCCCCACTTCTCTGGGGAGATGATGCCGGAAGTCTTGAACCACTTGTAGCCGGGATTCATTTCGGCGGTGATGTCGGTTCCGGCAGCGGTGGTGGCGCGGATGCGGGTCGCCTTCTTCACGCGGTCGAGAACCTTCTGCGAGAGCCGGTCGACGAGGTTGAAGTCGGCGCGCATGCCCTGGCACATGATCTCCGGGGTGATGTTGACCATGTGCGCGTGGCGCATGTGGCGGCGATTGACTACGTCGGTCATCTGCATGCGCGAGCGGAGCTCATTGGCCTGCACCTGCACGGCAAAGATGGACACCTGCGAGCTCTCCATGTCTTCGAGAACCTCCGGGGGCATGTCGACGAGGGGGCGGGGAGCCAGATCCTCGAGCACAAAGACATTCCAGGAGCAGCCCCGCTCGGCCAGCTGCGCGCCGAGTGCGGCGGCGATGGCTTCCGTGGCGCGGTCGGTGATGAGCGTGACCTTCTCTGCCGGGTCGATACGCAGGCATGTGGTCACGGCGGACAGCGCGCCGGGCTTGAACTCAGCGGGGTAGTCGAGGGAGAGCAGGTGCTTGGTAGTCTCAGTCATGCGCTGGGTACAGGTCCTCGCAGGGAAGGTGCATGGGCTGAGTGAGCCCATGCTTTGAGGGTACCCTAAAAATTCATGGGAATGAAATGAGGAAATTGCGGTCCTGAACCAGCGTGTGCCGGAAGAGAACCGCGGCCGGAAAGCGGGCGCGCTAGGCCACGCAGTCCGGCGCGCCCCAGGAGAGCACAATGGGTCCGGGACCGGACGGCGCTGCGCCGCCGGTTTGAGCCGCAGCGCTGGGATAGCCGACGGCTGCGCAAACGCACGCCGGGAGCGACAGGCCGAGAACCAGAGCGGAGCAAAGGACGCCGGCCGAAAGCCGGGGAGCAGAAGCAAAGCACCAAAGGGAAGACATCGAGGATTCTCCAGGGACGCGAAACGGGTTTGCCGGGGATGGCCGAGACCGGTTGCATGCTGTTTGGCTTTACCCAGGGGTTGATTGCAAGCCGGAGTCTATGCCGTGCCCTGCGCTGGAATCAATGGAGTGGGTCCGAATTGTCGATGAATTAAATCTGTACAGGTATACTATTGATATTGAATGGCTTATATGGATCTTAACGGCGCAATAACAAGACGATTTTCTATCTCCGCCGCACACCGAGGCCGTGAATCCCGTGGTTTATTGCTGGTCCAGCTGGGTGAGCTTTTGAAAGCGCGCGTCGGAGCGCAAGGCGGCAAAGGCCGGGTCCTTGGCGGCGAAGATCATCCATCCCTCGTGGGCCGCACGGGCTCGGTCAAGATATTCGAGCGCGCCGTCTAGATTTCCGGCAAACGCCATGCAGCGGGCCGCCTCGACCAGGCTGCCGTGATCGTCGGCGCCTTCATTTGCCGGCAGCACCTCGAGGGCGGCGCGGTAGCCGCTCTTGCGATAGGCGTCCAGGACGGGCTTGATCCTTCCGCTCCCGGCGTCCCAGCGCATGACCCACTGGAACTGCTTCCAGCCGTTGTCCTGGTCGCCGCTGGCCGAGTAGGCGTACCAGAGCTTGTAGTGGGCGGTGAGGAAGTCTGGATTCTCGCGGACGACCTCCTGGATCTCGTCGATCGCCTGGCTGTAGTGACCCTCAAAGTAGTGCAGCCAGCCGAGATTGGTGCGCAGGATAGGCGAGCGGGGATCGACGTCGAGGGCGGCGTTCATCTGCTGCTCGGCCTCGTCGAAGCGACCCTCGGTCATGAGCATCTGCGCGTACCAGTGGTGGGCGTTCAGGTTGGAGGGGTTGAGCGCGATGGCGGTGCGGAACTCCTTTTCGGCGTCTGCCGGAGTCCAGAGGTAATACCACTCGGAGAAGCCCATGGCGGCGTGGGCCTCGGGCAGGTTGGAGTCGAGCGCAAGCGCCTGCCGGGCGGCGGCAAGCCCCTGGCTGCGTGCGTCCTCGCCCTTCATCCAGTTGTACTGGCCCATGAGGTTATAGGTATTAGCCAGCATGGCGTAGGCCTCGGCATAGCGGGGATCGACGGAGACAGCCTGGCTGAAGTCTTCAATTCCCTGCTGCAGGCCGGCGCGGGAGCGCTGTGAGACAGCGAAAATGCCCTTGAGATAGGCGTCGTGGGCCTGGTATTTGCCGGGCTGGTACTGGCTGTGGGCCAGGTCCGGAACCTTGATGGAGAGCGCCTGGCAGACGGAGTCGGCAACGCTTGTTTCAAACTCGAACTGCTGGCTCAGGTCGCCGTCGTAGGTGTTGGCCCAGGGACGTGACTCGTCGCTGACTCGGAGCAGCTGCACAGCCAGCCGGACGTTGGCGCCTTCCTGCTGGAGGCTGCCAACGATCAGGTATTGCACGCCCAGTTGCTGGCCAATCTGCGCCGGCGAAATGTTGCTCCCGGCATAAAGGCGCGATGAGGTGGGCGCGATGACGCGAAGCTGGCTGCTGTTGAGGTGATCGAGGCGGGAGATCAGCTCATCGGTGATGCCGTTGGCGAGGTAGTCGCGCGTCGGGTCGCCGGTGAGGTTGACGAAGGGCAGCACGGCGATGGAGATGCGCGCGGCAGCGTTGTTCTGGCGGCGAACGGCGCGGACGGCGAAGAGAGTGGTCACGAGCGCGGCCGCGACGGCCATAACCAGGAGAATGCGCCGGCCAACTTTGCCGTTATGAGCGGCCGGCAACGATGTACCGGCGGGCGCGGCAGTCGCCATCACAGAGGGAGCGGGCGCCACAACCGGTGGCGGTGCAGGTTGCTCGCTGGCTTCGGGCTGCGCCTCGGTCTCAATCTCGTGTATGGGCGCGATGAAACGATAGCCGAGGCCGCGTACGGTCTGGATGTAACGGGAGTTCTGCGGGTCGTCGCCGAGGGTTTCGCGCAGCTTGCGCATGGCGGTGTTGAGGCCGTCTTCAAAGTCGACGAAGGTCTCTTCGGGCCAAAGGCGGGTCTGCAATTCGATGCGGGAAACGGTGGTACCACCACGCTCAACCAGGGCAATCAAAATGCTGCGCGGCTTGCCTTGGAGGGCGATGCAACGTCCGTTGCGCACCAGATCCCCGGTTTGCAGATCAAGCTCAAAGGGCCCGAAACGGCGTCGCGCGCTCGTGGAGGATTGCGTCATAAGCAAGGAGGAAGATCAAGGCCCGAGCCTTCAATCCGCGCCCAGCGCGCAGACCCTTGCATCATAGCATTGATGCAATTCGTCACTGCGGCAGATCACTGATTTGGCGGGGCGCGTCAATCACCTGGCGGCTCAGATTCAGTCCAAATATGCTGCGGGCCGGGCGGGGCGTCAGAGTCCGGCCGCGGTCTCTTGGGCCATGTAGTCCACCACCGCGCGCAGGTCGCCTTTGGACTCCTCAAAGACCTTGAGCTGGCGGTCGGCGCCGGTGCCGGTCTCCATGATCTTGCGCACCCCGTTGATGGCCGTGCGGCTGCCCAGTTCGTCGACGACAGGATCAATGAGGGCGAGATACTCCTCGAGCAGATCGCGCAGGGGCAGCTCCTGCTGGCGGCCAAAGTCGATCAGCTTGCCGTCCAGGCCGTAGCGGACGGCGCGGAATTTGTTCTCCATCAGCAGCGGGCGCGCGTACTGGCGGAAGTCCTGGTTGGCGGCGTGCAGCTTCCACAGGTAGACGGCCGTGGCCTGGATGAGCGCGGCAATCGCAACGGTCTCCTCGGCGCGCAGGGGAATGTCGCAGGCGCGGACTTCGACGGTATTGAAGAAGGGATGCGGCCGAATGTCCCACCAGATCTTCTTGGCGTTGTCGATGCAGTTGGTGCGGACCAGCAGGCTGACGTAGTTTTCAAATTCCGAATAGCTTTGAAACGCGTCGGGGATGCCGGTGCGGGGGAAGTTCTCGAAGACCTTGGCGCGATAGCCCTTGTAGCCGGTGTTGATGCCCAGCCAGAAAGGCGAGTTGGTGGCCAGCGCCATGATGTGAGGCAGAAAGTAGCGCATCGAGTTCATGATGCGGATGGCGGCCTCGCGGTCCTCAATGCCGACGTGGACGTGGAGGCCGAAGATGAGGTTGGCGCGGGCGACCAGTTGCAGATCCTTGACGACTTGGTGGTAGCGGGGGTCGGGGTAAATTTCCTGCGTCCGCCAGTCGGCGAAGGGGTGCGTGGCGCCGGCCACCAGTTGCAGGCCATGTTCGCTGGCCAACTTGATCATCTCGCGGCGCAGCTCGTAGATGTCTTCGCGGGCTTCGTCGATGTTGCGGCAGACGCGGGTGCCGACCTCGACGACGGAGGTGTGCATCTCCGCCTTGACGCGCTCCTGGAGGCGCAGTTTGCCCACGGCCAGCATCTCGCTCTCAATGTGGGAGCGCAGATCGCGGGTGACCGGATCGATGGTCTGGTACTCCTCTTCAATGCCAAGCGAGAAGGATGGGCGCATGTGCGGGGTCCTCGGGGAAAGCTTTGCGGCAATTGTACGGGATGCGAGGGAGAGGGGCTCAGGGACTGAGGGACTAAGGCGGCAGGCATCGCTTTGTGGGCTGGGAAGATCAAGTTGAGGGAAGAATTGTAAATATCCCGCATCCTATTTCATGTTTCTCTCTCGCATTGCAATTTGCCTTTCGGGTCTCGCCACACGCTGAACCAAATGAATGACGCAGGCGTGTCTTTGGCGGTGATTCGCACTTGTAAGCGGTTGTTTCCCACATAGGGGATACGGTAGTTGACCCCATGAACTACATGAACGACGCTGAAGACGTTGTCTCCTTCTAATGCCGACACGAAATCTATGTTCCGCATTTCTCCTGGATCGAGCGAGAAAAATCGCTTCTGATCTTCCGGCTTAGAAGGGTTATCGTTCCTCAGATGCAACGGAATCGGCAAGAAATCCCATCCATTAATCTCTGGGAACACAGCATTTAACTGAACGCTTACGCCATCGATTGTGATTGCCTCGCTGCGATTTATCCCTTCGATTTGATATGCCGTCGCGACCTGGTAAGCATGAGGCTCTCCCGATGGCACTTGCCATTCGCGGCCTGATATTTGGACCAGTTCGATTTTCCTTTCCAGCCGTAGGTGGTAATCGCGCCATAGCTGGTAGCCAGCGAGAAAGATAACCGCAGCGAGAACAAACCCGGATGCCCTCCACCATGAGGGCTGCCAAACCAATGTGAAGAGAGTGAAAGGAAGACCAATCATGCCAGCCCCCCATAGCACTTCCCATGCGTGATCCTTGACAGCCGAGAAGTATTCGAAAATTTCTCCCCACCCTGTCCAAAAGACACGAGTAGCTTCCCGAAAATTACGCATATTTCCTCATCGTGGAATGGTAACGCGAAGACCCGGGGATTCTTTCCCACTCCCAAGAAATATGAGCATACCTTGCATCTAGGGATATTTATCGGAAGAATAACTATTTCGCTTTTTGTTCGCCCTTGTGGTAATGTGATTGGCGAGCGATGAACTTGTTTTCCCAACTCGAAGTGGAGCCAACGCACGAGGAGCTTTTTCCCGGCGCGGTGTTGATGCGCGGACTGGCTTTGCCGCAGGGTGCGGAGTTCTTCGCGGCGGTGGAGTGGATTGTGGCGGCTGCACCGCTGCATAACGCGACGACGCCAAGTGGGCTGCCGATGGGCGTGATGGTCACTGACTGCGGCACGCCTGAAGCCTCCCGGCGGCGGTGGGACCCGCAAAACCCGGCAGTGCGCCGCATGGGTCCGCCGATCCCGCGGGTGCTGATGGACTTTGCCCTGCGCTGCGCGGTGCGGGCGGGATTTCCGTTGTTCCGGCCGGACTCGTGCCACATCAACCGCTACCAGGCGGGCGTGAAGTTGGGGCTGCACCAGGACCGGCACGAAGTGGACATGCCGCAGCCGATCGTATCGATTTCACTGGGGCTGGAGTGCACGTTTCTGCTCGGCGGCTTGCAGCGCACCGATGCTGTGAAGCGGATTCTGCTGGAGCATGGGGATGTGCTGGTGTGGGGCGGGCCGTCGCGGATGCGATTCCATGGCGTGCAGCCGCTCAAGCCGGGAAGCCATTTGATGACGGGGCCGTACCGGTATAACCTGACGTTTCGCAAGACGGCGTAGTCGTTTCCCACTCCCATTCAGGATGACAAACCAAGAACCCCATGCGGGCGAACAGCGAGCGTCTGCCGCACCGCAGGTGTTTTGCAGAGAATTAAATGCTTTCGGCGCACAATCATCCATACAAACAAGTCGGAATGAGCCAAAACAAGAGGCAAACAAAATGGCTGATTTCCTGTTTTTTTACTATCCCCATGATAACAAGCATGTTACACGATATTGGCCAAAAACGAGCCGCGTTCTAAAGGAGTTACGTTCAGATAGCCTTTTGTGCAGATTGCATTCTAAATGACTTACATGCGAAAAGAGCCCCTTATTTTGCAATTGTGTTGGGTGGCGGAACTTTGACCTCAGCCGCGCCAGACCTGAAGATTGGCGGCCGGCCTAGCTTTTCTTCGCAGACTTGTCCGCGGCCGCCTTCTCTTTCACAACCTTTACCTTTGCGTCTTTCACCGCCTTCACCTTCACCGACTTTTTCGCAACCGCTGCTGGCGCATGCTCAGCGCCGAGGAAAGCAGCCCAGCGCAACTCCGGCACGTGCGGGGCCTTCCTGGCTTTGGCGATGGCTAGGTCGGCGACTTCTTTGACGATCCAGTCGAAGTTGGCCTGGCCTACGGAGTGCAGGTCGGCGTCGGGAGCGGGGTTCATGAAGTCGATGGCGTAGGGGATGCCGTCTTCCACGGCGAACTCGACGGTGTTGAGGTCGTAGCCCAGGGCGCGGCAGAGCTTGAGCGCGTCCTGCTCCACGCGCTTGAGCAGCTTCTTGTCGTACGCAGGCGGGTTCTGGATATAGCGCTCGTGGTGCGGCCTGCGCGGGTCGTAGGGCATGATGTGCACCTTCTTCTGGCCCACGACGTAGCAGCGGAAGTACTCGTTGAACTCGACAGCCTTCTGATAGGTCATGCACAGGTCGCGCGACTGGTCGTAGGCGGCGAAAAACTCCAGGCGATTGTGGATGTGATAGACATCGCGCCAACCGCCGCCGTCGACCGGTTTGAGGAAGCCGTGCTCGCCCACATAGTCAAAAACAGCGTCCCAGTTGAGCGGGTACTCCAGGTTGCGCATGGAGCGTTCGGTGGTGCCCTCGGGGTGCTTTTTGTGGGGCAGGATAACAGTGCGGGGCACGGCGACGCCGAGCTTTTCCGCGAGCGAGTAGTTGAAAAACTTGTCGTCGGCCGACCACCAGAAGGGGTTGTTGATGATGACGGTGCCGTTGAGCGCGGCATGCTTCAGGAAGGCGCGATAGAAGGGAATGTCGTGGGAGATGCGGTCGACGATGACGGAGTACTGCGGGGCCCGGTCGACGAAGACGGCGCCGGTTTCGACGAACTCGGCCTGAACGCCGTCAAGGTTGCGCGCGTTGATGTGCTCGACGAGCGCGCCGGGAAAGCTGTTCTCCATGCCGAAGAGAATGCCGATCTTTTTCATTGCGCAATTGCCTCCCATAGCAAAAGAACTGCGAGCGCAACCGTTCAGCCGCCCGAAGTATGCACTTTTACAGTGTAAGGCAGGTGGTTGTCCAGGGGGCCACCTTGATGAGACAACGTCTTGGTTGCCTGTGAACCGACCGTGCCTCGATATTCTCGAGCATTGGGTGCCTCCTCTGATATGGGCGGTACACTTGGGTGCATGAAATCCTGTGTTCTGGTCTCGCTTCTGATGATTCTGTTCCCGTTTGTAGCTGCACAGAACACTCCGCGTCTCGAAACTCCGCCTATCCACTTCCGATGGAGCGAGCGCCAAGCGCATGAGCTGGACGACGACCACACGATTCGCAATTCGACTGCGCTTACACCACCAGAAAAGAAATCGATCACAGATGCAATCATCCAAACTCTAAAGCGCGAGGATGATGAAGACATGACGGCGACGGAACGAATTCGCCTCGCGTCCGAAACCCGCGTTGAGTTCGTCGATCTTGACGGCGACGGGCTGCCCGAGGTCATTGCTCAGGCAGATGGCCTGGGCCCGTGCGGAGGCACAGGCAATTGCGTTTTTTGGATCTTCAAGCTAACGCCAAGCGGTACCAAAGTGCTCCTTGATAGCACGCTTACCGGAGGAACGAGGTTCGAGCTTGTGACTGTAAGGCCTTGGACGACGAATGGCTATAGGGATATCGTTCTCGCTTCTCACTCCTCTGCCACCGCTCGAAACATTACGTGGTTCAGGTTTGCCGACGGCAAGTACCGACCATCAGCCTGCTACTACTTGAGTTGGATCGGCGACGCTGGCAGGCCGATAAAGAGTCCCGATATCTCAAGCGAGTCGTGCAACTAGCCGCCAGATTCTCGGTAATCCGCCAGGCTGCGAAATAATGGAGAAGTGCAGGCAACCGAAAAATTCGATGCGGTGGGATTTGACTTTGGGACGACCAACAGTTCTGTGGCGCTGGTGGAGGGGGACGGCGGGGTGCGGCTGGCTTCGTTCCCTTCCCTTGGCGGGCTGACGGAGTCGTTCCGGTCGGTGCTCTATTTTGAGCAGGCGAAGACAGGCGGGGAGCCCAAGCGGACACATGTGCTGGCGGGGCCGGCGGCGATTGAGCACTACCTTCAGTCCAACGAAAAGGGGCGGCTGATTCAGTCGCTCAAGTCGCACCTGGCGAGCCGGTCGCTGACCGGGACGGAGGTGTTTGGGCGGCGCTACAAGCTGGAAGACCTGATTGCGCGCATGCTCGGCGATCTGCGCAAGCAGGCGGCGCATGAGTTCGACAGGCCGGTGCGCTATGCGATGGTGGGGCGGCCAGTCAGGTTTGTGGGCTCGGAGTCCGATGAGGACGACGAGTTTGCCGTCTCGCGGCTGCGCGAGGCATTTGCCCACGCGGGTTTTGAGCGGGTGGACTTTGAGATGGAGCCGGTGGCGGCGGCCTGCGCATATGAATCGACGCTGGACCACGACGAGTTGATTCTGATTGGTGACTTCGGCGGCGGGACGAGCGATTTCTCGCTGCTGCGCGTGGGGCCAACGGTGCGCAAGCGCGGGCGGACTGCCCAGGACCTGTTGGGCAACAGCGGCGTGGGGCTCGCCGGCGACGCGTTCGACGCGCGCATTGTGCGCAAGCTGGTTTCGCCCGCGCTGGGATCGGACTCCGAGGCGCGGTCGCTGGGCAAGCTGCTGCCGGCGGTTCCGGCTTGGATCTACGCGAACCTGGAGCGCTGGCACTATCTCTCGTTTCTGCGCACCAACAATGTGCGCGAGATTTTGAAGAGCGCGCGGGCGAGGGCGCTGGAGCCGGAGAAAATTGAGGCGCTGATCGCGCTGATCGACGAAGACCTGGGCTACCAGTTGCACCAGGCGGTGCAGCAGGTGAAGTTTGCGCTGTCGCGCAGCGAAGCGGCGGAGTTTCGCTTTCGCGACGGGAGTCCGGTGCATCCGATTATCGATTTGCGGATTCCGGTGACGCGCGCCGAATTTGAGGCGTGGATCGAGCGGGATTTGCAGGCCGTGGAGGGCGCGGTGGATGGGCTGCTGACGGCCACTGGCGTGGATCGACGGGATGTGGACCGGGTCTTTCTGACCGGGGGAAGCTCGTTTGTGCCGGCGGTGCGGCGGATCTTTGAGACGCGGTTTGGGGTGGAGCGGATTCGCGGGGGAAATGAGTTTACGTCCGTGGCGCATGGGCTGGCGCTGCGGGCGGCGGAGCGGCTGCGGATGAAAAGTTGAAAAGCAACAGCAGGTCCTTCGACTCCCTTCGGCCGCCGCGGCGGACTTCGGTCGCTCAGGATGACAAGGTTTGAGTTAACAGCGGCGATTCACATTGCGTTCATCGGCATTTTACAGAGCCGTCAAACTTGCTCTGTAGCCTCGCAGCCATGACGAAGATACGCACTGTTCGCATTTCTTTCCTTGTGGCAGGCCTCTTGATCGCACTGTGTGGCACAAGCGCAAGAGCGCAGTATGAGGATGGGAGCTTGATCGGCTCCATCCATGACGCCACCGGCGCGGCGGTTGGAAACGCTGCCGTGACCGTGACCAACATCGATACCGGCAACGTGATCAGGGTGAATGCAGACGCAGCGGGCGACTACGAGGTTCCGTCGCTGCGGGTGGGCTTGTACAACATTGAGGCCACGGCCAACGGCTTTGCTCCGGCCGAGGCTAAAAACATCACCATCTCGGTGGCCGGCCGGCAGAGGATCGATCTGACGCTCAGAGTTGGCCAGGCGGACGCGACGACAGTGGAAGTGAGCGACGTGGCGCTCGAGATTGAGACTGAAACCAGCGAGCGCGGCGAGAATGTGTCGGAATACCAAACCGAATCGCTGCCCCTGGTGAGCCGCAACTACTCCGACCTGCTGGCGCTGGTGACCGGGTCGCGGCAGGCGCCCACGGCGGCCACCACAACCGCCGTGACCAGCCTGGTGCGCGCCGGATCGTACAACGTGAATGGCGAGCGCAGCATGTTCAACAACTTTCTGCTCGACGGCATGGACAACAATGCCTACGGCGAGAGCAACCAGGGATTCGACAACCAGATTATCCAGCCGCCGCCGGACTCGATCTCGCAGTTCCAGGTGGTGACCAACAATGAGAGCGCGGAGTACGGGCGCTCGTCGGGCGCGACCATCAACGTGGCCACGCGCAGCGGCACCAACAGCTTTCACACCACGCTCTATGAGTTTCTGCGCAACACGGATCTGAATGCCTTCGGCTACATTCACCCGGTGAGCGGCACGCACGCGCTGGTGAAGCCGGGCTTCGACCGCAACCAGTTTGGCGCCAACTTCAACGGCCCCATCATCCGCAACAAACTGTTCTGGTTTCTGGATTACGAGGGGTTCCGGCAGAAGCTCACACCGGGTGTGGTGTTAACGGTATCCACGGAAAACGAGATTGGCGAGGGACTGGCGGGGCCGGAGCTGACCATCCCGGTGCAGAATCCGCTGAAGCCGGGCGTGTATTACCCGGCCAACACGCCGATTCCGACGGCGGACTTGAACCCGACCTCGGTGGAAGTGCTGAAGTTCTTCTCGCAGTTGCCGGCGCAGTGCCAGATTGCGGCCGGCTCGCCGGGCATCGCGGCCACGGGCATCGATTCCAATGACTGCTCGACCAACGCGCCGTTCACCGACAACGCGGACAAGGGCGACCTGCGCATCGATTTCCAGCAGAGCGACAAGAGCGCGTGGTTCCTGAAAGTGAGCGACCGCAAAGAGACGGGCATCAACTTTCCCACGCTGCCGCTGCCGCTGGATGGGCAGACCAACGGGCGCATCAAGATTCTGGACCAGCAGGTGGCGCTGGGCTATACGCGGCTGATTGGCTCTAACAAGGTGCTGGACGCGCGGCTGGGGCTGTCTGAAACGCGGGCCGGAAAATACTCTCTCTCCATCGGCGACGATGCGATCACCTTCCCTGGATTGCCGACTGATCCGACGGTGGCCGGCGGCCTTTCTTCTACTTCGATCTCGGGCGGATTTACGGCCTTCGGGCGGCAGAGCACCAATCCGCAGTGGCAGTACCCTTCTCTGCTCGACCCCAAGGTGAACTTCTCCTGGGTGAAGGGCAAGCACTCGCTCAAGTTCGGCTATGAGTATGAGCACATCTGGATGCAGGTGCAGGACTCGAACCCACTGTTTGGCTCGTTCACCTACGGCGGCGCGTTCAGCGTGTGCCCGGCCTCGGCCGGCGCGGCCTGCTCCAGCACGGCTTCGGCTCCGGAAAACTATTGGGCCGACTTTCTGTTCGGCAACACCAGCGCCTACGCGCTTGCGACTTATTTCCGTGCGCACCTGCTGCAGTCGCTGGACAGCTACTATGCGCAGGACGACTGGAAGGTGACGCCGGCGCTGACGCTGAACCTGGGACTGCGCTGGGAGTACGGCTCGCCCTATTCAGAGGCCAACAATAACCTCTCGAACTTTGATCCCAGCACAGTGTCGATGGTGACGCTGACGCCGGGTTTCACGGCTACGAGCAATATATCGCCGTACACAGGCGGCGGCGTGTACGGCAAGACGCTGGTGAACCCCGCTCTGGGCGACTATGCGCCGCGGCTGGGCTTTGCCTGGGCTGTGAATCCGACGATTGCTCTGCGCGGTGGATACGGCACCAGCTTTGTGCACTACACGCGCGCAGGCTCGGGCGACATTCTGCCCATCAACGCGCCCAATGCGCTGTTTGTTTCCGTCACGCAGCCTAACCCGACCAAGTCGACGACCGCCGCGTGCCCGGCAGGCCAACCTGCTACGTCGTGCTACGTGACCTGGGATCAGGGCTACCCGGCGAACCTGGCGCTTGCCTCGAACTTCAATCCCGGCACCGACAACATCACATACGTGCCCGCAAACACAAAGGACAACTATGTGGAGAGCTACTTCCTGAGCGTGCAGAAATCGCTGGCCAAGAATACGCTGCTGGACATTGCGTACATCGGCAACCACGGCGTCAAGCTGCAGGGCTTTGTGAATGCCAACCAGATGAATCCTTCGCTGGGCCCGGCGCCGGCCGGCGACGTGGGCTTTGTGCGCCCGTATCCGAACTGGGGAACGCAGGAGGGCGCGAGCTTCGTGAATGGCGACATTACGGAGGCGCTCAACGGCTTCTGGTCGCACTACAACGCCTTGCAGGTTCGCTACGAGCAGCGCTTTGTGGCCGGCCTGACGCTGCTCAACTCCTTCACCTGGGGGCACTCGCTGGACAACGCCTCAGCGTCGCTCGAAGGCAACACGCCCTCGCCGCAGGACGCGAATAACCTGCGCGCGGATTACGGGCAGTCAGACTACAACCTGCCGGTGGCCAACGTGACCAGCCTGGTGTACGACCTGCCCATCGGCCAGGGACGGCGAGTGCGCTCAAGCGCCAATCCGGTGCTCGATGCAGTCGTGGGCGGATGGCAGGTGAGCGCAGTGAACACCGCGCAGGGCGGCACGCCGTTCAACATTACATATACGCCGAGTTCGGCCAACATGGTGTCACCGCAGATCTCGGCCACCTATCGCGGCGCCAATGAATATCGGCCGAACCTGGTGCCCGGTGCTGACATCGTGTTGTGCCACTCGGGCCACTCGTGCCTGAAGAACATGAACGCGGCCAACGGCAGCGTGCAGTATGTGAACCTGAGTGCTTTCACACTGCCGGCGACGAAAGATGGACGCGGCAACCTGCTCAGCCCGTTCGGAAACGCGCCGCGCAACCCGGGGCGCACGCCGAATTTTTTCGAGAGCGACTTCGATATGAACAAGCGGTTCAACACGCCACTCGAAGGCTTGACAATTGAGTTCCGCGCCGAGCTTTACAACATCTTCAACCACACCAATTTGTATCTGCCGGCGAGTGGGTTGGGCGGAACGCTGTCGAGCGCGACCAGCGTCAACAGCCCAACCAGCGGCGGCACGGTGACCGGCACGTTTGAGCCGCGCATCGTCCAGTTTGGGCTGAAGGTCGTCTACTAAGCTGCTTCGATCTCCCCTTCGCAACAGCCCGCGCGTGATTTTGCGCGGGCTTTTTTTTGCGCGATGAAGCAGCGTGGCCAGGTGAGTCATCCGTCACCGACCGGGCTCCGGGCAAGCGCTATAATCGGCAATCGCAGGCCGGAAACCGCGCTCGACGGGGCTGAAAGCCCGGCCGGGACGACAGTAGTCCATGAACCCCGCGCGGCTCCTCGGGAATCAATAAGAGGGGAATCAATGAGAGGGAGGGATCATGCGATATCGCTTATTGACCGTGAATCGGGAGTTTGGCAGCGGAGGTGGGCGGATTGCGCAGGCCATTGCCGAGAGCCTGGGCTGGAAGCTGCTGGACAAGGACATCATCGACGCGATTGCCTATGCCGCGCATGTGGATCCGAGAGTGGTCCAGCGCTACGATGAGCACGTGGAGTCGTGGCTGCGCCGGCTGAATCAGCAGGCGATGCGCTCGGCTGCGCTGGCCGCGGGGCTGGAACTGCGCGAGAACGCTGTGTTCGACGCCGAGGAGATGGTGAAGATCTCGCAGAAGATCATTGAGCAGGCCCATGCGGACGGTAACTGCGTGATTGTGGGGCGCGGCTCGCAGTGCGTGCTGCAGCACAAGCCCGACGCCTTCCACGCGTTCGTCTACGCGCCGCACAAGGAGCGGCTTCAGCGGCTGCGGGCACGGCTGGGTAAAGACGTGGACGTGGAGCAGCGCGTTCGCAGCGTGGATGCGGAGCGCGCCAAATATTTGCAGGAATACTACAGCAAACACTGGCTCAATCCGCACCTCTACGACCTGATGATCTCGTCGCATGAGGACGAGAACAAGGCGGCGCAGGTGATTGAGTTTGCGATGGCGCACGCGGGATGAGACGCGGGGCTGCCTGACTGCGTTAGGGGAGCTTGTCGAGGAAGGCGTTCATCTCGCGCAGCACGTCAGCTTCGTTGGAGACGAAGATCATGTGGCTGGCGTTGGGTATGCGCACGACGCGCGAGCTGGGAACGCCGGCCTGAAAGGCGTCGGCTTGCGCCGAGGTGCGTGCAAAGTCGTCAAGGATGAGCGCCTGGCGCGCCTTGGGGTCGTCCGCGTAAAGCTGGCCGAAGTTATGCGGGTCGGCGTAGATGGCCATCGCGGGGCAATGGATCTCCGTGTACCTTTGCGCGCCGGCCTCAATGGCCACCAGAATGGGCGGAGGCGCGGTGGTGCGCGGTGCAAACGGCGGCGTGAGCACCAGCTCATCGTGAAAATCATCGACGTCGTGTTCGAATCTGGGCAGCGCGGCCTTCAGATCGGCAAGGTACTTGTTCAGGTCGAAGGCGTTGCCGGTCAGATAGGTGTCGAGTTTCTTGCGCAGATCGATGGCGTCGAGCAGCAGGTCGCCGTGCTTGCTGTCATAAAACGCATAGGAGTAGGCAGCGTCGAGATAGATGAGGCCGGAAACCAGTTCCGGATGCCGGCTACCTATGGAGCTGAGCTCCTGACCGGCCTTGGCGTGACCAACGAGCACCGGACGGTCGATCTGCAGCGTCTTGATGACGGCGAGCACGTCATCGCCGAGGCGGTCGGCCGAGTAGTTGTCACCATTGGGCGCAGGCGCCGAGGATGCGCCGAAACCGCGGCGGGTGATGCCGTAGACGTGGTGGTGCGCGGTGAGCTTGGGCGCGAAGGTGTCGTAGATATGCGCGTCATAGCCGATGCCGGCGAGCAGCACCAGCGGCCGGCCCACACCACCCCAGTCGAGCACTTCGAGCTGGACGCCGCGGTCAACGGGAATGGAGAAGACCTGATGCGGCGATTTGTCGGATGATTTGGCCGCTGGTGGCGCGGGCTTTGTAGCTTTGCGCGCGGCCTGCTGGGCGGTCAGCGAAGGCGCGGCCAGCGTGCAAAGCGCGAGCGCAAACACCATCGACCTTTTCATCCGCGGCCCTCCTGCGTACGCTTTCAGCCTACACTGCGGGTCGCAGCAAGATGAGAGACGGCGATGGTGCAGGGTGGTTCCACTACGCTGTGACGATCTCACTGAAGTCGGCGATGCCGCGGAAGCCGTCCAGCACTTCCTTGATGACGGCCAGATTCGCGCCGCGCACCACTGGGTCGGGGTCGAGGACCATTACCTTGTCGAAGAACGCGTCGACGGTGGGACGGAGGGTCGCGATTGACTCCAGCGCTTGCCCGTAGAAGCGCAACTTGCGCAGCGCGGCCACTTCCGGTGCCAGGAGGCCTGCGGCGTCGGCGAGCTGCTGGGCCTCGGATGAGAGAGCCGTGCCATGGGCTGCCTGGATGGCAAATCCCTTCTCTTCGGCCTGGCGGAGGATGTTCTTGATGCGCCTGAAAGCCGCGGCGATGGCAGCGAAATCGGCGGACTCGCGCGCTGCCGTCAATGCTTCGGCGCGGGCGATGGCGTCGCGGACGTCGTCTGCGCCGGCGGCGAGCGTGGCGTTGACTACGTCGTAGGCGAAGCCGCGGACGTCTTTAAGGTAAAAGTGAAGACGCTCGCGGAGGAAGGCTGCAACTGCATTTAGAATTTGATCGGTGTCGACATCTCTCGGTAGATCAACTCGCTCACCTCTTGGATCCGCGTAAACATCCCCGGTATAGGCTAGCCGCGCATTCCTTAGCGTTAGCGGTAAATCGGACTCGGCAAGAATCTTCACAATTGCATTAGCCGCACGTCGCAACGCAAACGGGTCCTTTGAGCCGGTGGGCGCCATCCCGATGCCGAACATGGCGACGATGGTCTGGATGCGGTCGGCGATGCCGAGGATCTGCCCCTCGACAGTCCTTGGAATTGCATCCTCAATCGACGCCGGTGTGTACTGGTCGTAGATTGCCTGGGCGGCCTTCTCGCCATGCCCCTGCGCCTTTGCATACAACCCACCGATGATTCCCTGCAACTCAGTGAACTCCTTCACCAGCTCTGCAGTGAGGTCGGTCTTTGCTAATTTGGTTGCATTGACGAGTGCGGATTCGTCGAAGGCGACGCCGGCGGCCTTGACTGCAGCGGCAAGCCTTTCGACCGCGGCCAGATTCTGCCCGGACTTCCATAAATAGCTGCCCAAGTCCTTCTGGAACGTCACCGACCTCAAACTCTCCACCCGCGCCGTCAACGGTATCTTCTGGTCGACGTCCCAGAAGAATCGGGCGTCTTTGAATCTTGCGCGGAGGACCTTCTGGTTGCCGTGCTGGATGGTGGCTTTGCCTTCGTCGTCGACCTGAATGTTGAGCACGGCGAGGAAATGCGGAGCGAGCTTGCCGTCGGCGGCTTCAACGGCGAAGTATTTCTGGTGGTCGCGCATGACGGTGACCAGGACTTCTTCCGGGAGGGCGAGGTACTCGGGCTCGAAGTTGCCGAGGATGACGCTGGGCCACTCGGTGAGGTGCACAACGGTCTCGATGAGCGCCAGGTCTTCGCGCCAGCGCGCGCCGGGGACGGTGCGCGTGGCGGCGTCGAGAGCCTTGCGGATGGTGTGGCGGCGCTGAGCTACATCGACCGCGACGTAGGCTGTGCGCAGGACTTCGACGTATGCCTGCGGGCGCTCGATGACCACCGGCGCGCTGCCATGGAGAATGCGATGGCCGCGGCTCGCATTGCCGGCAGCGATGCCGGCGATTTCCAGCGGAACGATTGCTGAATCGAGCAGCGCGACAACCCAGCGGACCGGGCGCACAAAGCGCTCGGGCTTGCCGGCGCGCCAGTACATGTTCTTGGCCCAGTAGAGGGCGAGGACTTCTTTGGGCAACGCGGCGGCGAGCAACTCAGTGGCGTTAAGCCCCTTGCGCTCGACGGTTGCGCCGACGTATTCACCTTTGGGGTTGGTGATTTTCTCAAGAGACGCGACGGGCACGCCGGCCTTCTTCGCGAAGGCTTCGGCAGCGGGGGTGGGCGCGCCATCTTTGAAGGCGACCTTCCATGAGGGGCCGGTGAGTTTCTCTTCCGTGTCGGCCTGGCCGGCGAGCACGTCCTCGACCACGACGGCGAGGCGGCGCGGCGTGGAGTAAGTGGTGACATTGCCGGCCGAGCCGAGCAGGCGCTCGCGCGTAAGTAAGTCAGTCACACGCTTGCCTAACTCGGCTTCGGCGGTGGCGATCATGCGGGCGGGTATCTCGTCCAGCCCTATTTCCAACAAGAAATCCGACATAACTTTGAGATTCTTTCTGCGTTGTTCAGAGATCAGGGGTCAGGGATCAGGGATCAGGGTTCAGGGTTCGAAGGGCCCGCGGCTAAAGCCGACGATCTCTTCTTCGCCTATGTCAGGAGCCTGAAGGCTCCTGCTCCCTCCGGTTATTGCGCTTGCTGCGCTGCGTAGACTTTGGCGACGCCCACGGCCAGGGTGCGGATGCGGGCGATCATGCCGACGCGCTCGGTTACGCTGATGGCTCCGCGTGCGTCGAGCAGGTTGAAGAGGTTTGAACATTTCAGCGCCAGCTCATATGTGGAGATGAGCGGGAAACGCTTCTTTTCCTGCGCTGAGGCCTTATCGTCGGCAAGCAAGAGGTTGGCGCGCGCAAGCAGCGCCTGGGCCTCGGCTTCATAACTGTTGAAGTGCGCCCAGAGCCGGTCCACGTCGGCTTCCTCAAAGTTATAGACCGAGTATTGCAGCTCCTCGGTGAGGCGCACATCGCCATAGGTGACCTCGGCGCCGGTGTCCGGATCGCGGGCCCAGACGACGTCGTAGACCGAATCCACATCCTGGAGGAAGGCGCACAGGCGTTCCAGTCCATAGGTGAGTTCGGCGCAGATGGGGTCGAGGTCGAGGCCGCCGCACTGCTGGAAGTAGGTGAACTGGGTGATCTCCATGCCGTCCATCATGACCTGCCAGCCCACGCCCCAGGCGCCCACAGTGGGGCCTTCCCAGTTGTCCTCTTCGAATTTGAGGTCGTGCTTGCTGAGGTCGATGCCGATGGCTTCCAGGGACTCGAGATAAAGCTCCTGCACGTTGGCGGGCGGGGGCTTCAAGATGAGCTGGAACTGGGTGTGGCGGAAGAGGCGGTTGGGGTTTTCGCCGTAGCGGCCGTCGGCCGGGCGACGCGAGGGCTGGGCGTAGCCGACGCGATAGGGCTTGGGGCCAAGGACGCGCAGAAAGGTCTCCGGAGCCATGGTGCCGGCGCCGACTTCAACGTCGTAGGGCTGCTGCAGGATGCAGCCGCGGGCGGCCCAGAAGCTTTGCAGGCGGAAGAGCAGCTCCTGGAAGGTCAGCGCCGAGGGTTTGGCTCTGGATAAAACAGCGGATGAAGACACGGTTGGCTCACTCTCGACGGGGCTGCAGGACTACGGACGATTTTATCAGCCAGCGAGACGTTGGCCGAGACGCGAAGAGGTTTGTTCAAAAGCAACCGCAGGTCCTTCGACTCCGCTGAAGTGCGCTTCGCAAGGATGACAGGCCGTTTGGGGAAGATGAAGTCTAGAAAACAAATCTGCCGACAGCACCATTAGAGCCGCGCCAGGACTTCGGCGGTGCGGAGCTTTCGCTCGAGGTGGCGCTCGAGGGATTGGAGGGTGAAGCGGCGCAGATCCTGGGCGCGGCGGCGGGGCCAGGGCTCGGCGGCAAAGGCAGAAGCGGGGGCGCGGAGCATGCGCTGGGCCAATTGCCAAGAATCGGCTGAGAGAGTGCTGGCGGCGCGATGGACGGCACAAAAGAGGCCGTCGGCGTGGGCGTTGAAGGTGATCTCGTCAGGCTGCAAGGGTTCGCCGCAGGCGGTGCAATGGGCGATGTCGGGCAGGAGACCCATCAGGCGGGTCATCCACAGGGAGAAATAAGTGAGCGGCATCCATGGGCCGGAGGATTGGGGCTGGGCGCCGGGCGGTTGGGGCGCGACATTGTCCGGCGGAACGGCCGCAGTCTGGTCGAGCACGGCCAGCAGCAGGCGGAAGACGGTCTCCTGAGGGTCGTGCTCGGGGAGTGCCTCGTCGATCAGCTCGGCGTAGAAGCTGAGAACGGCCATGCGGGCGTGATCGACAGGGGCGGAGAGCGGGGAGCGGATGATCTCCAGCTGGTCGAGGCGGACGAGCTCCTGGCGCGGCCGCTCGGCGAACCAGGCGCGGGCCACGGTCATGGGTTCGAGCGCGCCGCCAAAGCGCTTGCGGCTCCTGAGCGCGGACTTGGCCACGCCCTTGACCCGGCCGTAGTCGCGGGTGAAGAAGCTGACGATCAGGTCCGCTTCGTGAAGGGGCCAGGTGCGCAACACCACGGCTTCTGAGGTGAGTACGGTCATGCGTCTTCTATCTTCGCACCGGGCGGCTGACGGTGGAAGACTGGTCTGGGCATATGATCCATCTTTCTCAAAAAGAAGGGGTTTTATACGGAAGACATACCCTTAGGAGCAAATAAGGACGCGCTGGTTTGAGCCAAACCCCGGTAGGCTAGCAAAAATTTTCCTCAGAGATTCACAGGGCTGCAAGGTTAAGATACAGCCAGAGGTTCCAAATGCCTTCCGCAATGGTCACCTTCAATGGCCGCATTACCCTTCCCCCCGATGTGCGCAAACAACTTGGACTGAAGACAGGCGACAGCGTCGAGTTTGTCAAGATCGGCAACGGTCGTTTTGCCATCGCGCCGGGCCTTGATTCCACCACCGATTCGATGCACGCGGGGCTCTCCGACACCGGCGGCTGGATTTCCGACCTGGATTCTGCCGCAAACGGCGAGGAGCCGCGCTTCAAAGATCTGGACGAGACCATCCAGTAAATAGCTCTGCGGCTGATCAGGATTTTTTGCCGAGTGGGGAGAGTCACGCCTGCCGGCGCTCACGCAGCCGGTTCAGCAAGGCTTCGCGCGGGCAGGCGTAGGTCAGACTTGATCTGGGCGGAACCAGTATAAGGGCAATAATATACTTGACAAAACAGAACGATGAGCGCATGATCGAAACATCATGAAGCTCTCGACCTTACAAGACGCCATTATTTACTTCTCAGACGCCACCCGTTGCCGCGAATACATGGTTGCCCAGCGCTGGTCTGAGGGTGTTGAATGCCCGCGCTGTGGATCGAAGGATGTTCTGTTTCTTGAGAAGTACAACCGCTGGCATTGCCGCGCGAAGCATGACGCGCCCCAGTTCACTTTGAAGACTGGCACCGTCATGGAAGATTCACCTATCGGCCTTGAGAAGTGGCTTCCCGCGTTCTGGCTTCTGGCTAACTCGAAGAACGGCATCAGCAGCTATGAGCTTCATAGGGCGCTCGGCGTCACTCAGAAAACTGCATGGTTCATGCTTCATCGGATTCGCGTTGGCATGGAAGCCGATAACTCTTTCAAGATGGGCAATGCCGGCCCGGTAGAAGTCGATGAGACTTTCATCGGACCCGACCCACGCAAGATGCACAACGACAAGAAACAGGCCCGCTATAAGGCTCTGAATGCCCGCCCCAAGGTTCCGGTGATGGGGATGCTTGACCGTGAGCTTCGCCAAGTCCGCGCAAAGGTTGTGCCGAACGTGAAGCGTGAAACCTTGCAGAACGAAATCCTGAATCAGATTGAGAAGGGCTCAAGGGTCTACACTGACAGCGCTCCGGCCTATGACCATCTCAAGGCGCAGGATTTCATCCATGAGCAGGTCAATCACGTTGAAGAGTATGTGCGCGGTCAGGTTCACACTCAGGGAATCGAGAACTTCTGGTCACTGCTCAAGAGATCGCTGCGCGGCACTTACGTTGCGGTTGAGCCGTTCCATCTCGATTCGTATGTGACTGAGCAGGTATTTCGGTACAATAACCGTGCAACCAAAGACAATCCGCTGACTGACGCGGACCGCTTTACGCTGGCTGTATCGCAGATTTCAGGGAAAAGACTGACCTATGCAGAACTGACCGGCAAGGTGGGAGAAACGACGATCTAAGTTGCCCGTGTGGGTGAAGAGGCAGAAACGCGGGAAGCAGAACGTTTAGCCGACGTTCGCTTGCCCGTTTTCTCAGCTTCGAGTGCCGCTTTGATCTTGCTGCTAGGAACAGCAAGAATGCGGTGTATGAACGAATCGAGAGCGGCTTTTGTGCCTACCACATCCTTCGCCAAGGTTGTAGGCCCATTCGCCATTTGGTGTGCCCCCTAGAAAGGAGGGTATACCCGTGGTGTGCCCTCGTCAATTCTCTGATACTGACGGCCTATGTGAATCGCCGCATGATTGCCCCGCAAAATGGTGCGCCATGATCACTTTATATCTCGATGAATCTGGAACCCATAGCAAAAATCACGTTATCGTAGCTGGCTTTGCCGGTAAGAAACGTCATTGGGATCACTTTTCAAAAGAATGGCCAAAGGGTCGCGGTGATCGGCCACGACTACATTTGAACACTATGCCCTTCAAGAGTCACAAGGAGAAAGATTGGCTAGAGGCGCTAGCCCCAATTCCGTATGAGTCCAAACTCCTAGCTGTTTTTGGTGCAGTTAATGTGGCGGACTATTTTGATCTCATTGAAGGCACCGTGGCAGAGGTCCATGCGCAGGGAGCCTGCTTAGCTCTCGCACCGATTGTCGTTGAGCTTATGGCCAAGATTCCAGGGGATGAAAGGTTTGAATTCCAATTTGAGGCTTCGCCATTGGATTTCTACATGGGCAAGATGATGAAAGTGTTAGCCGGATTTCCCGGCTGGCGACGGCATGACGGTAAGTCTCGAATTGCTCGTTGGGCGTTTATCCCAAAAGAGAATTGCATGTTGTTCGAGCCTGCGGACTATCTCGCCAACCACCTTTACCACAAGAAGGTAGATTCGACTTCGCGGCGCGCGCAATGGACTGAACCAATCGTAAGAGGCCGGGAGATTATAGGGGATACCATGAGTAGAGAGACCGCGCGCAATCTCTTCTCTCATATCCAGCGCGACGAGTTCCACAAAAACATACCTCGCGAAGCCATCAAGGCTTATAGGAAAGGGATTCGCTTGGGTACCCATCGTGATCCGTGGAGAAACTTCTAACAAGTTTCATTTTGTCATGTATATTATTGCCAGTATAAGTTATTGACTATGTTTGGTTTATTTAGAGATTCGCTCGCTGCCGACCAACCCGCCGACCGGTGTCAATCACGGGCAATCGCCCGTCCCCCACAATCTCCGCGCACAGACACGAACGCGCGTTCCGTCGAACGGGACGCGCGCGGTGGCAAAACTCAGTTTGCAGGCTGGCTGTGGCCGATCAGCGGCCGAAGTGCGCGGCGTTCTTCTCGGTAAAGTGGGCCCACTTCTCCGGCAGATCGTCCTGCGCGAAGATGGCCGATACCGGGCAGGCCGGCACGCATGCGCCGCAGTCGATGCACTCGACCGGGTCGATGAACAGCTGATCGGCTTCGCCGTGTCCGTCCTCGTCCTTTTTGGGGTGGATGCAATCGACAGGACAGGCGTCCACACAGGCGGTGTCCTTGGTGCCGATACAGGGTTCTGCAATGATGTAGGCCATCTGAAGAATTCTCCCGCGAGACTGACTCTCGACGCTGATAGTAGCACAGCAGACCGGAGGCTGACTTCCCCCTGCGGCACACAGTTTTGCCATGCGGGAATCAGGAGAATTATCCTTTGCACTGCCATCCACGATTGGGATGAGCGCGATCTTGGTAATGGCCGCAGCCACGACGATTGCAGCCGCAAGCGAGGCCTACCAGACCTGGATCGCGCTCCACGCCAGCCAAAAGCGGATCGAGGCCCTATCATGATTCGTATGAAGAGAACCTGCTGTTCCCGGTCCCTGATCCGCACCCTTCTCGAAGCAGCGCCTGTTGCACTTCTGACTGTACTTCTTTGCTCTTCGCACGGGGCGCACGCGCAACAGGCGCCCAAGGCTGATTCCAAGCTTGCGCTGATCGATCCGTTCATTGGCACGGGCCCGGATGGGCACACGTTTCCCGGCGCCACTGTGCCGTTCGGCATGGTGCAGCTTTCGCCGGACACCCAGATTCGCCCCTTCAAGCAGAGTTACAAGTGGGCCTCGGGGTACAGCTATGCGGACACCACGATTCTGGGCTTCTCGCATACGCATTTTTCCGGCAGCGGGCACTCTGACCTGGGCGATGTGCTGATGCAGCCAATCTCCGGCGAAGTGCGGCTGGAGCCTGGCGAGATGGACAAGCCGGAGTCCGGCTACGGGTCGCGCTTCGACCACAAGCAGGAGCGGGCGGAGCCTGGATACTACGCGGTGGACCTGCTCGACTACGGCATTCACGCGGAGCTGACGGCAACGGCGCGCGTGGGCGTGCACCGCTATACGTTCCCCGCGGGCAAGCCGGCGCATGTGCTCGTCGATCTGCGCTCTTCCATCTACAACTATCCCGGCAAGGTGCTGTGGTCGCGGCTGCGCATCCGCGAGGACGGCACCATCACGGGCATGCGCGAGACGCGCGGCTGGGCGCCGGGACGGCAACTCTACTTTGCGATTCGCTTCTCGCAGCCGATTACCGAGCATAGCCTCTATGACCACGAGGATGCGCCGATTCTCTATCACGGCTTCAAGAGTCCGGGCACGACGCCGGAGAATACGCAGGCGATGGAAGGGCGCGGATTGATCGCGGTGTTTGGTTTTGCCGAGCAGGCGCAGCCGCTGGTGGTGAAGGTTGCCCTCTCGCCGGTGAGCGAAGAGGGCGCCATCGCCAACATGAACGCCGAGGTCCCTGGCTTCGACTTTGATGCCGCGCATGCGGCGGCCACGGCGGCGTGGATGAAGGAGCTGAAGCGGATCGACATTACCGCGGCGCCGGAGATGCAGAAGAGCCTGTACACGGCGGTGTATCACGCGATGATGTCGCCGAACCTGACCATGGATGTGGATGGCGGCTATCGCGGACCGGACAATCAGGTTCACCACGCGACGGGATTTCATTTCGTCTCCAACCTGAGCCTGTGGGACACGTTCCGGGCCGAGCAGCCGTTGATGACGATCATCGAGCCGGAGTCACGGACCAGCGACCTGGTTAACT
>Ga0182030_10004945_pt1 | contig 28386 bp, 22 predicted proteins | sample 812S3MmetaG_FD_121299 | JGI IMG/M metagenome (GOLD analysis project Ga0182030, IMG submission 121299) | Permafrost microbial communities from Stordalen Mire, Sweden - 812S3M metaG (Illumina Assembly) | ecosystem: Environmental > Terrestrial > Soil > Wetlands > Permafrost | place: Sweden... | reverse complement strand
TGTAAAGCACACGCGAAAAATCCTGCCCGCCGGACGCCGTCAAACCCGGCGCCGCCGTGACCGTCCCGCCCGCCCGGGCCGGCGGATCAGCCGCCAGAGCTGCCGCATTCCCGGACCCCTGCCGCGCCCGTTCCTGCGCCATTATATCCTCCGCCACCTTCGCCCAATCAATCCGTCCGGCCTCATGCGGCGCGTTTCGTCCCGCGCGCCGAACCGGCGAGCTTGAACGCCACCACCAAACCGCCACAACCATGCAGAAAACCATCGCCCCGAGCACAACACTGGAAGCCAGCCATCGCCTTCGCAAAAGCCGGAACAGCGCGCGCGGATTGAACACCATTCCCGCGATACTGGCGACTGCCGCCACAACCGCCGGCAGCACCGCCGCCCCTCCGCTCACCACCAGCGGCACGACTGCAATTATTTGCACTTCAGTCTCCTCCCATCCATTGCGCCGCCTCGCAAAAGCCGCCATCCTTCGGCGTCTCCTGACCAACCACACAAATTTTCGCGTAACATGTCCCGAAGATCACACAAGCCACCTTAAGCCAACATTAAGAATGGAAATGGGGGATCCCCGCATCCCCCGCCTTTTCCTTGTCTCAATACCCCCAACCACCGGCATGGCGAACACCGGCAAGCGCCAACGGCGCGCCCCAACAACAGCCCAGGGCAACGCCCTGGGAAACCGGCAACACCATTCAACCAAGCCCTGAAAGGGCGACCCAACTTTGACCGGAAAATCAAACGCATTGAAAGCAAGAAGCCATGAGCGCCGAACCATTCAAAATCACCGAATCGGTCGTTGAACCGGCCGCCCTCGACTGGCTTCGTGTGCTGGATTACGAACTTCTGTCCGCCCCGGCAATCGCCCCCGGCGCACCCGCCGCCAACCGCCCAGCCACCGTCTTCCGCCGACCGTCCGTGCCCTGTCCATGAAAGTCCGTGCCCGTCCGTGTGCGCCCGCCTTCCGACTTCATCCTTCATCTTTCAGCATTTCAGCTTTTGGCCTTCCTCCTTTTCCTTGTCTCAAAGCCCCCTGTGCGATATAACCACCGGCATGGCGAACACCGGCAACATCAAACACTCCGCCTATACACGCGGCGGGCTGGACTTTGAGGCTCAACTCTGGGCCCCTGCCGACAAAATGCGCGGCCACATGGACACCTCCGATTACAAGCACGTCTGCCTCGGGATCGCTTGGAAACTGGAACGGATGAATCTTGCCATTCGCGGCATTGATCCCAATCTCGACTCGCGCAACGCCAACAGCATCCCGACTTCAGGACCGATTTTGTGCCAGTCCGGAAGGAACTCGCCAACTGCCCGTTCAACATCAACGCCGCGAACAAAATTGAATCGTTACTTTATGCCGCCTCAACCGACTCGTTGGAAAACCGGATAAAACTATGCCTGGAGAAATTTGGAACCGCCCGCCCGAAGAATGGCAGAACCTTGTCAACAAAGCCTTGTCGCTCAAATTCGGCGTCGGAGAATTTATGCCGATTCCAGACACAGTTCATGGTGATTGTGGGTTGGAAGGCTTTACGAGGAGCGGGAAAGGATTTCAATGCTACGCGGCTGAAGAACCACTGGAAACCGGCGATCTCACAAAAAAGCAGAAAGCAAAAGTCACACGCGATCTTGATAAGCTTGTCGAATATAAAGCTAAGTTGGCTGCCCTTCTTGGGCCTACCGTGCTCCGCGAGTGGATACTCGTCGTCCCCCGTTGGGAGGATAAAGCATTGCTCGCACACGCCGAAGAAAAGATGAAGGCAATCAGGACATTGGCACTTTCCTTCATTTCACCAACAATAGTGCCAGGTATTTGTACGGGCGAGAGCTTTGCTGTGGAAAGACAGCAGCTAATTCAGGCGGGCAAAGAGTCATTGCGAATTACTGTCGCCTTGGTGGATCAAGCGCGCGTAACAGATTGGGTCGCAGCAAACGATAAATTGGTTGCGAGATTGGACAAGAAGGCCCTTGCGATTCGCCATCAGGACCCAATGACGGCAAGGCAGCTTCGGGACGAATCAGTCCGCCATTACCTCGATGGCCAAAATGCCCTCGGAAAACTGCGCGCAGACTTTCCGGACATATTTGAAGCGGTTGATCGGATCAAAAAAGACAAGGAACATTTTCTGGTGACCGAGTCACTCACAACCTCTTCTTTACCGCCCGACCATTGGAGAGAAATCCGCGATGCGTTAGAATTGGAACTCGCTCGAGCTCTGAGTGGGCTTGATAGATTTACTGTGAGGCAGTTCGCTCATGAAGCAGTTGCCGATTGGTTGCTTCGCTGTCCTCTCGATTTTCCACAATCACCTTCACATGGCAGCACTCCTAGCTAACATAGATATTCCTTTCACCTTTCGGAAACGCCCGACTCCTCTGACTGGTGACTTGCGACCGGCTTGGCGAATGAGTCTTGTGCTGCTTATGCTGCTCCACTCGCGTGGGAAGAAAGCGACACTCCAAAAGTTGCACGTTCTGAACTCGGCCTGTCGTTCCATGGGGACGCGCAACGACTTTCTGCGTTACGTTCAAGGAAAAGCGCGCAAAGATGAAATAATCCCTCGTGTAGAACCGAGCTTGAACCGGGCGCTGAATCTCGCGCGCGGCGAAGGACTTGTTGAGATCGAAAATGGAAAAAATATCAAACTTACACCTGCTGGCCTAAAATTGGCAAAGCGGCTCGACGAAACGCCAGACTGCCTCGATGTGGAGAAGGCATTCCTGACTCAAGTCGGATCCTTTGCGACCGAAGGCAGAGTCGATGATTTATTTACTTGGAATATTTGATTATGAGCCTACGAATACGCCAGCTCCATCTCCGTGTCCAAACAGGCGAGGGTCTCTTTGGAACGCGAATTGCTTTCAGCAATGGACTCGTTCTACTGCGAGCGGAGAACACAATGGGTAAATCTACTTGTGTCCAAGCAATTATCTATGCACTTGGACTTGAGAGGATGCTTGGGCCATCAAGCGCCATTCCGCTGCCACATGTAATGACCGCTTATCTCGATGATGGTCAAAAGGACCTTCAGGTCTTGGAGTCTGAAGTTTTGCTTGAAATCGAAAACCATAAAGGGGAAGTCTTCACGATTCAGAGACCTGTGATTGGCGAAAGCGATGCACGATTGGTGAGCACGTGGGCGGGGGCACGTCTGACCAATCCCACGGCCTCTCTTCCGAAGCGCGACTACTATCTTCGAGACGCAGGTTCGGCACAAAACGAAGCTGGTTTCTTGCATAAGCTCGCTGAGTTTGTTGGATGGCAATTGCCAACGGTTCGACGTTTTAACGACAGTGAATGTCCACTTTATCTCGAGGCAATATGCCCCTTATTTATCGTAGAGCAGAAGCATGGTTGGTCGGGTATCCAAGCGAATTTACCAACCTATTTCGCGATTCGGGAGATGGCCAAGCGTTGTGTCGAGTTTGTGTTGAATCTCGACGCAGCGCGATTTATCGAAGAGAGGCAGCGACTAGTACAGGAAGAGGCGCAATTAAAGAACCGCTGGAAGAACCTGACCAGCATTGCAGAAGCGACTTTGCAATCAATGAGCGGCCGAGTTGTTGGACTGCCCGAAAAACCGTCCGCCCAATGGCCGCTCGCTACTGCTCCGACAATTGAAGTGTTTCGCAATGGTTCTTGGATTGCTTTCGAGAGTGCATTGGTTTCCGATAGGGAAGAACTCGCGCGGTTGGAACAGACGCCCGTTGCCACAACAGAGCAGAGCTCAGTGGCAGCAGGCGCGCAGTTAGAGGTAGCACAGCAAACACTGGCGCAGCGTGAGCTGGTCGCGGGTGAACTTCTTGTAGAACTTCAAGGAGAGCAATTGCAGCAAGTATCAACGGAAACGCGTCTTGCAGCACTGCGCGAAGACCTCCGCCGCAACAAGGATGCCCTGAAATTGAAATCGTTCGGGTCCGATGCTGGGTGGCAAGTGATTGAACACGTTTGTCCAACATGCCAACAGCACCTCGCCGATACACTGCTGCCGCAAGGACCGATCGAAAATCCCATGTCCGTTGAGGAAAATATAACATTCATAGAGAACCAAATTGGAACGTTTGAGCATTTGCGTGAAAATGCGGCATCGCTGATAAATCGCAAAGAGTCGGAGTTGGCGGCTTTTCGATCCGAAATAGAGGGGCTTCGGGTGCAAATCCGTTCTCTTCGTCAGACGTTGCTTGCTCCGTCCTCCACACCCGCAATCGAAACGGTCAGAATGCGAATTGATCTTGAAAGCCGAATACGGACTTTTGACCGAACGATTTCTGATTTTAGTGAGACGATGGAATCATTCGCAGAAGTAGCAATTGCCTGGCGAGGGATATTGGAACAAAAACGCAATTTACCCTCAGATGGATTTTCTCTCCAGGACAAGGCAAAGCTGGCACGGCTTCAAGTTCTCTTCCGAGAGCAGCTGAAGGAATTTGGATTTAGCAGTCTCAATGCGGACAGTTTGGAGATTTCAACGGATACCTATCGCCCAACGCGTGAAGGTTTCGACCTGGGTTTCGACCTTTCGGCCAGCGACAATGTTCGAACAATTTGGGCATATCTACAAGGGTTGCTCGAACTTTCTGCCGAGCAGCCCATGAATCACTTGGGGCTATTGCTGTTCGATGAGCCGCGCCAACAGGAAGCCGCCGAATTGAGCTTTGAGCGACTGCTTGCTCGCGCTGCGAATGCGAAAAGGAGAGGTCAACAAGTCATCTTCGCCACGAGCGAACCCATCGCGAGCATTCAGCGCATGACAAGTGGATTGGATGTTCAAGTCGTGAGCTTTGAAGGACGAGTGGTCTCAAGGCTTTAGCGGCGACGCAAAACACCAAAGTGATAAAGGATGATTCGCATGAAACATCCTGGAATCCTTATCTGGACATTTATCAGGACATTTTGTCCGGATTTTTTTAATTAATATTTTTCCAAAGAACACCCGGAATCGGGATTTCTTCTCGTCGTTTGGCAAAGTTTCCCCTCTGTTTCCTCAGTTTCCTCCTGTTCAAATCCTTTGCGTCTCCCTGTCCTCCAAAGCCTTGGCGGCGGAGGATGTGGTCAAATGCCTTTTCCCCGCTCCCTTCTGAGTTTTCCTATCCACTTTGCGATCTTGGCGATCATTTATTCCAAATAGCCGGCCAGGGCCAGGGCAGCCTCCTGGCGGACGGTGAGGACATCCTTCAATGCGGCCTGGGCTTTGGCCAGTTCAGCTTGTCTTTGTAGTTTGGCCGCGCGATAATTTGCGAGCGCGGCTTTGATTTCGGCCACGGTGCCGTTGCTCTCCAAAGCCATCCGTAAAGCCTCGGTGGTCGGGTCCGGTTGGGTGCCCAGCAGATTGGCCAGGCCGCCCCTGCCGCCTGCGCCTCCGCCCAACCTCGACGTGAACGAAGAAACCAACTTGCCAACCTCGGCCGTGGAGTTGTCCGATTTAAGCTGGACGACTTTCAAAAGCCGCGGCGAGATCACATCCCACTCGTCGTCGTTCGTCACCATAAGGGTGTCCCGCAAACTGTCCACCAGCATCTGCGATCTCTGCGCGGGATCACCCAAAAGGTTGCGAAGGCCACCCCCGCCGCCCGCGCCGCCGCCGTATGCGCCGCCCCCGCCATATCCGCCACCGCCCGCGCCGCCGCCGTAGTCAGGTTGCGCCGCCGCTTTGTAGCCGGACAAGGCAAAAACCAGAGCCAATGTCGCGAGAAAAAGCAAAAATCTGAAGTTTTTCATATTGGGTTTCTTTATAAAGTTAAACGATATTTGCAAGTCAGCTCCGCATCTTTCAGACTAGGTGAGCATAGCTGAAGCCCCGCAAAATGCAACAGGCGAAAATCCGGGTGTTGGCGAAAATCCCGGCGCTGTCATTGCCCCGCGCCAGGCAAAATTTGCCATGTCGAACAGGTTTTCTAATTCTCCTCATTCAGGCCCCTTCAACCCCTCCTCTGAGCCGCCGCAAAGGACCGGCTGGCCAAGGGGGAACACGAGCGGCCAGTTCGCCAAAACCCGCCAAATACCTGCCAAAACCTCCTTTTTTCGCCCCCTTTTATTGACTCTTACCCCAAAAACGACATGGTGCCCACGACAGGACTTGAACCTGTACGATGTTACTCACTAGAACCTGAATCTAGCGCGTCTGCCAATTCCGCCACGTGGGCATCGTTGTTAACCAGTCACTTGCACCAAACAATTTTCCCCAAAATTCTGCCTAGTTTCCCGTAACTTTCGCCTATGAATCCGACACAAGATACACCGCCGGACAGCAGGAAGCGAGAGGAACACCAGTCCGAAGACAGCAGGTGACGCTCGTTTCCATGAGTGCCGCATTTGCTGCAATACGTCAGCAACGGCAACCACTATGGCAGAATAGAACTGAACGGCAAGATCATTCGTGACAGATTCGTGAAACTCCATGCTTGAAATCTTGCGTCCAGCGGGCCGTGATGCGATATAGATAACATGCGATACAGGCGATTTGGCAAAACCGGGCTGTCCATGCCGGTCATTTCGTGCGGCGGGATGCGCTACCAATGGAAATGGCAGGATGTGGCGCCGTCGGAAATCCCGCCGGATTGCCAGGCCAACGTCGAAGCCATCATTCGGCGCGCATTGGAGTTGGGGATCAACCACATCGAAACGGCTCGGGGTTATGGAAGTTCCGAGATGCAACTGGGAAATATTCTGCCCCGACTGCCGCGGGAGAAGATCATCGTACAAACGAAGGTGACGCCGCGAGCGGCGCCGGCGGAGTTTCTGAAGACCTTCCAGGAGTCCATGAGGCATCTGAAGCTGGATCATGTGGACTTGCTTTCCTTGCACGGGATCAACAACCGCCAGCTTTTGGATTGGTCGTTGCGGAAGAACGGGTGCCTGGCGGCGGCGCGGCAGTTGCAGAAGGAGGGGCGGGCGCGGTTCGTCGGCTTTTCCACTCATGCGACGACCGATGTGATTCTGGATACGGTGCGGAGCGCGGAATTCGATTACGTCAATTTGCATTGGTATTTTGTCAACGATTTGAATTGGCCGGCAATCGCGGAGGCGCGACGGCTGGATATGGGTGTCTTCATCATCAGCCCGAACGACAAGGGGGGAAAGCTCTATGAACCGCCGCCCAAATTGACGGAGCTGTGCGCGCCGTTGACGCCGATGCAGTTCAACGACCTGCATTGTCTGGCGCGGCCGGAGGTGCATACGCTCAGTTGCGGGGCGGCGCGGCCGGGGGATTTTGACGAGCATGTGCGGGCGCTGGAATTTCTGGACCGGGCGGCGGAGACTGTCGCGCCCATCGAACGGCGGCTGCGGGCGGAGATGGAGCGGGTGCTGGGACGCGACTGGTGCGAGCGATGGCCGGAGGGGTTGCCGGATTATTTGAGCGTGCCGGGGCGGATCAATGTCTCCGAGATAGCTCGGCTGTGGACTTACGCCAAGTCGCTGGACTTGGTGAGCTGGGGGAAGATGCGGTATAACCTGCTCGGACAGGCGGATCACTGGTTTCCAGGGGAGAATGCGGCACACGTGGACGAGGAGAAGTTGCGGGCGGCGCTGGGCGGGAGTCCATTTGCGACCAAGTTGCCGGGGGTGCTTCGGGAGGCGCATGAGATGTTGTTCGAGGCGCCGAAGAAGAGGTTGAGCCAGAGTTAGCGAAAGGGGGCGTTTTTGGGGGTAAATTGGGGGTCTTCCTTATTTTTCACGGTTTTTCTTCCCTCTGTATTTAGTTGGTAATCAATGAGTTATGAAGGAAATGGGGGCGGATTTTTTTCCGGAGGGCAAAAAAGGGGGTAAAAAATCAGGGTTTTGGCAGGTAAAACGAGGGTTTTCACAAACTATTTTTATTTTTGTACATGTGTAAAATCTGTACTGACCCCGACAAACCCACGTGTTTACAGGGGTTTTGAAGGGGGCGGAGGGGCGATTTTTGGGAAAAAAATCGTCCGTACCGTACGGAGACGCTTTTTTAAAAGGTGTGGTTAAATAGTGAGTATGAAAAACAAATTAGTATGCAGTGTGATAGTGGTGGCGGCGGCGATGGGCGGGCTGGCGGGTTGCTCCACGGCGAGCAAGTCGGAGTGCCTGTCGCACGAGATCTGGACTTACTCGGAGTCGGGGAACGTGACGCGGAAGGAGGTGTGGTCGGAAAGCCACGAGGGGGGAGGGACGGCGCTGATGGCGAATCCGGAGACGGCGCAGATCGCGAGTTACCATACGAACCAGTCGGGGCTGGGCGGGGCGTCGGTGTTCACGGTGGGGAATGTGGGGTCGCGGGTGGCGCCGATGACGGTGAATTACAGTCCGGTGGGGTCGTCTTTGGCAACGGGAAGCGCGGTGGTGGCGGGAACGAATGGGGTGGCGGGGAAGTAGGGAGGAAACACGGACTTGCACGGACTGAACACGGACTTACACGGACTGAAAATGGTGAATTATGGACTTTAATCCTCCAGTGGAGATTGCGGCGTGGCTGGGATGCCTGGCGTTCGCGCTGATGTTGTTTAACGAAAGTTCGAAGCTGGTGGACAAAATCCGGGGCAAGACGCCGCATCCGCCGAACGAGCAGTTGGAGTTCAGCGTGTCGGCGATAGACCGCCGGGTGTGCCGGCTGGAGGAGGAGAGCCAAAGGATTTGGACGCGGATGGAGGCGGACAAGACGGAGATCCTGCTGGCGGGGGAGTTGCGCGCGGAAAAGTTGCACAACCGGATCAACCCGATTGCGGAGGCAATGGAGGGGTTGAAGTCGGCGGCGGAGTTGAATCATCAACAGACCGTCTTGTTGAGCGCGAAGTTGGATCGGATGTTGGAAATGAAGAACACATAAGTAAGCGCCGGCCCGCGAATCGCGGGGATAACGCGGATTGGGAATATCAAGATCCTGTTATCCAGTTCGTCATCCGCGCAATCCACGCGATTCGCGGGCCGGGGCGGGAATGGAAAGTAAAAATATGAATGCAGAACAACGTGAGGTTTTTCGGGATTTGGTGCTGCGGGCTTTCAAGAATGCGCGCGGGTGCGGGCTGAGTCTGGTGACGCTGGAGATAACGCTGCGCAATTGCGGGTTCAACCGGGTCGAGGCGGAGGAGATGGAGGCGGAGGTGCGGTATTTCATGGACAAGGGGTTTGTGGCGGAGGTGGTGAAGTCGCACTCGGTGGGGAACCGGATTTGGAGGATCACGGCGAGCGGGGTGGACGATTTGGAGAGGAGAGGGCTTTAAGGAAAAGCTGAAAAGCTGAAAAGCTGAAAAGCTGAAATTTTCTGGAACTTCGGAAGAGGAAGGAACGGTGATGACGATGAAAAGATGCGACAGGAAACGGTTGCGGGAGATTTTGGAGGAATACGACGGGAATTTGAAGATGTTCGAGTCGTTGAAGGCGGATTGTTACGAGCAGAAGCTGGCAGCGCAATCGCTGGGCGATCTGGAGGCTTATTACGCGCTGATTTTCGAGCCGGGAGCGACTGCCGAGAAGGTGGCGGCGGAATGCCCGCGCTGGCCGAAAGGGACGACGTATGCGGGGGAGGCGCCACAGCACAATGTGGTGCGGGCGACGTTGAACCGGTTCAAGGCGGAGCAGGGGCTGGAGACGCTGGCGCGGGAAAGCGCCATGGTGGAGGCGTGCTATAAGGCGATCAAGGCGCTGCCGGTGAAGGAGCAGTTGCAGTGGATGGATAAGTTGGTGAGGGGGATGTTCCAGGAGGTGATGGCGGCCAGGTTGAAAGGGGTGCCGGTGTCGGAGCAGTTGGCGCCATTTGACCGGTTGATGGCACGGCAGAAGTTGGCGGTGCGGCACGGGGATCTGGAGGTGAAGAAGAAACGGCTGAAGTTGGAGGAGCGGAAGGTGAAGGCGCTGGAGAGGAGTTGCGCGGCGAAGGAGGAAGGCAAGAAGCCGGAACAGCAAATTACGAAGGAAGGGTTGGAGCAAATTGAGGCGGAGTTGCGGCTATGAAGAAGCGGGATGGAAAGAGCATGAAGGGACAAAAGGGACAAAAGAGACCCAAGAAACCTGCCGGGCAGGAAATTGGGAATTGTAAATTGAAAATTGAAAATTTGCAATTGGAAACCCCGGCTCAGCAGGAGCTTCGCCCTACCGGACGAGATCGGGGCGTCGAGCTGGATCGGTATTTTCTGCCTTATCAGAGGGCTTGGATTGATGACCGGTCGGCGAAGCGGATTATTGTGAAGTCGAGGCAGATAGGGATCAGCCTTTGCACGGCGTATGACGTGGTGAGGAAGACGTTTTTGAATGGGAATCCTTACGACGCTTGGGTGTCAAGCAGGGACGAGTTGCAGGCGCAATTGTTTGGACTGGATTGCGCGGCGTGGGCGCGGCTGGTGGATAAGCGGGCGCACCGGCTGGTGATGAGGGTGCTGGACCGCAAGGAGAAGATCGCGGCGCACGTGCTGCCGTTTGGAAACGGAAGATCGGTTTATTGTCTGTCGTCGAATCCGAACGCGCAGGCCGGCAAGCGGGGTCGGCGTGTGTTTGACGAGTTTGCGCTGAACCCGGATAACCGGCGGCTGTATTCGGTGGGGCAGCCGGGGACGTTGTGGGGCGGAGGAATGGATATTATTTCGACGCACCGCGGGACGGGAAATTTTTTCAATGAGTTGGTGAATGAGGTCCAATGGAAGGGAAACCCCAAGGGGTTTTCCCTTCATAAAGTGACGCTTGAGGATGCGCTGAAGGACGGGTTGCTCGGCAAACTGCAAGGGAAGTGGCGGGAGGCGGACCCCGGGGATGAACGGTTGAAGTGGAAGGATGATGATTTTCTCCAGCATCTGCGCAACGAGTGCGCGGATGAGGAAACTTGGCAGCAGGAGTTTATGTGTGTGCCCGGGGACGATTCTTCGGCGTTTCTGTCTTACGACCTGATCGCCGGGTGCGAGTACAGCGCAATTGAAAGCGGGCAGTGTCTGGTGACGCGGGACGGGCGGGGTGAGTTGCCCCTGGAGTCGGAGCATTCGGAGTTGTTCGCGGGTGTTGACATCGGGCGCGAGCACGATTTGACGGTGATCTGGGTGGTGGAGCGGCTGGAGGATGTGTGTTTTACACGGCAGGTGGTGTGCCTGGAGCGGGCAACGTTCGCGGAGCAGGAGGAGGCGTTGTACCGGATTTTGGCGCTGCCGAATCTTCGCAGGTGCTGCGTGGATCAGACGGGGATGGGACGGCAGTTCGCGGAGCGGGCGGCGTCGAAGTTTGGGGCTTACAGGGTGGAGGGGATCACTTTTACCGGGGGCGTGAAGGAGGACCTGGCTTATACGACGCGGACGGCGTTTGAGAAGAGGTCGGTGAGGATTCCGGCGGACAAGTGGGTTCGGGCCGATTTGAGGAGCATGCGGAAGGAGGCCACGGAGTCGGGGCACTTGCGCTTTACAGGAGAGAAAACGCGGAACGGGCATGCGGACCGTTTTTGGGGTCTCGCGCTGGCGCTGCACGCGGCGAAACAAATGACAGGAACAACAAAGGACAGGATTTTTGCGCAATTGATATAAGGAATAAGACCTATATGACATATATGACCTATATAACCAACAAACTTTCGGGGGGTCCTCGATGAAACAACCTACCTTATTATCCCGCCTCCATGCCGCCGCGTCTTTGGTGTTTAAGAGCGGCGCGCCCTTTCCTTTTAACAAGATCATGCCTTATGACGCGACAGGTGGGGAGAGGATGTACCGCGCGTTCGAGCAGTCAACGTGGGTGATGCGGGCAATCAAGAAGATAGCGGGGCCGATTGCGGCGGTGGATTTGCATTTTGCGCGGAACGGGGAGCGGTATCACGACGCGGGGTTGGAGGGGTTTTGGGAGATGCCGGGAGCGGGGCTGACGCGAACGGATTTGATCGAGGCAACGGTGGGTTGGATGAAACTGGAGGGGGAGGCGTTTTGGATCATGGATGATTCGTGGATGGCGCCTTTTCCCGGATCGGTGGGGGCCTCGGCGAGGCGTCGGGCGTCGGGCGAGGGAATCGGAACGATGGGACGAACCCCTCTCCCTAACCCTCTCCCCACTGCGTGGGGCGAGGGAACCGGAATTGCAGGGGCGGACGCCTCGGCGAGGCGTCCCTATCGGGCTGGCGCCGCGGCAGCGGCGCCCTACCAGTATAGGAATCCGCTGATTGTGGCGCGGCCGGACAGGATGCGGCATATCGTCAGGAATGGGGAGCTGGTGGGGTGGGAGTATTCGGATGCGGCGGGGAAACGATCGTTGTTGCTGCCCGAGCAGGTGGTCCAGTTGAAGATGTGGAATCCGTACAATGACTGGCGCGGGATGGCGGAGTTGAAGCCATGCCGGGACGCAGCGGAAGCGGATTTCTTGGCGGGGAAATTCAATTTGAATGTGATGCGGAGCAACGGGGACCAAGGGGTGTATATCATCGCGAAGGAGGGGCTGCCTCTGGATGGTCAGAGGCAGCAGATTGTGGATCAGATTCGGGAGAAGCGGGAGCTGGCGCAGCGGGGCGTGTTCAAGCCGGCGTTTTTGGACGGGAATATCACGATTGAGGATCCAAAGATCCGGGTGCCGGACGCGGATTTTATCGCGGCGCGGCTGCAGAACCGGCATGAGGTGTTTATCGCCATGGGTGTGCCGGCTTCGATGGCGGATGTGAAGGCGAGTTATTCGATTGGGTCGGCATCGGACTGGTTCATGTTGATCGCGGAGACGTGCATTCCGCTGGGCGAGAAGATTTGCGAGGGGATTAATCAGGTGCTGCGGCGTCAGGGTGCGAGCGAGGCGCGGGCGTCGCTTAATTGGGACGAGCATCCGGTGATCCAGGCGGTGCGGCGGGAGCGCGCGGATACGGCGCAGAAGTATTTCGCAATGGGTGTGCCGCTGAAGGCGCTGAATGATTATCTGGATCTGGAGTTGCCGGAGTGCCCGGGATGGGAGAAGGGATACCTGGCGCTGAATTTGGCGGAGGTCGCGGGAGAGGAGAAGGAGGCGGATTTGCCGGAGACGATGGATGATACGGTGGCGTTGATGAGACGGGAGCTGGGGGCGGCGGCGCGGCTGAAACGGACCGTGGAATTGCGGATTGCGGATTGCGGATTGCGGATTGGGGAGAAGACGGACGACGCAGTTGCGGGAGTGGCAGATGGGGCGGCGGGGGAGACAGGGAATGGAAATTGTGAATTGCAAATTGAGAATTGCAAATTGGCAATCGCGGAGGGTCGAGCCGGAGGATCGAGGCTGCAACCGGCGGATGCGGCGCGGTGGCATGCACTCATGGCGCAGCGGCGGCCAATGGTGAGGGCGTTTGTATCGCGGTTTACGCGGGAGTTGATGAAGGCGCGGGGGGAAACGCTTCGACGGCTGGAGGGGAAGGGGGAGTGTGTGTTTGATAGCGAGGGGTTTGCGAAGGGGCTGGCGGCCGGACTCAGGCCGGTTATGGCGGCGGCGCTGTTGCAGGCGGGGAAGGAGTTGTTCGCGGAGGCGGGATGTGAATTGACGTTCGCAATGCCGAAGGAGGTATCGGCGGAATTTTTGGGGCGGCATGAGGAAGTGTGGCGGACGGAAGCGGCAACGATTGGATCGGAAATAACTGTGGCGATCTCGGCGGCGGCGGTTCGGATGGATGGGAGTTCCGCCGGGCCAGTGGCCCGGCGGGACGGGCGAGTCGCCCGCGTTACCCAGGAACTGGAGCAGACGGTGGCGGATGCGGTGCGGGCAAAGTTCAATGAGATCGCGAAGCGACGGGCGCAGGAGTTGGCGGTGAATGGGATCGGAGCGGCGTTTGGCCTGGCCCGGGATGTGGCGATGCGCTTGGCAGGGGTCGCGGAGAAGCGGTGGTTGTGCAGCGAGAATGCGAGTCAGTCGCATAAGGCGGCGAATGGCCAGGTGGTGAAGGTGGAGGAGTCGTTCGCAGTGGGCAGGGAGAGTGTCCGCTACCCGGGGGCGGAGGGAACGATGGTGCGGAATTGCAGGTGCGTGGCGGTTTGCGCAGGCAGGCGCGATGGGAATGATGGGAAGTCTGTCGCGGACTGCATTGACGGCATGAACGGGATGCACAAGGTGGAGGGGCCGGAAGGAACGGGGCGGACGCGGGGACTCGCGGCGCAGGAAGCTGGGACGCCGCCGATAAGAAGAGTGAAAAGTGAAAAGTTATGGTTTGACCCCCAGGCGGCGGTGCGAAGGTTGATTCATCCGGAGGTGAGGGTGGTGGATGCGCAACTGGGGATCGTGGATTATGTGGCGTCGGATGAAAGTGTTGACAGTTATCAGGAGGTGATCCGCGCAGCGGGTTGGCGGTTCACGCACTTCAGCAAGAATGCGCCGTTTGTGGATTCGCACGATTATTCGAGCATCGGGAAGTGCCTGGGGAGGGTGGTGGATTTCCGGGTGGAGGGCGACCGGCTGATCGAACGGGTGCAGTGGGCCATTGACGTGCCGGAGAATCAATTGGCGCGCATCGGATGGAAGATGACGGAGGCGGGTTATTTGAAGGCGGTTAGCGTGGGGTTTTTCCCCGTCAAGTATGTGACGCCAGGCTCGGGCGCGGAGTGGGGACGGCAGTTGAAGGAGTTGGGCCTGCCGGCGGACGCGGCGGTGCGAATGATTTACACGGAGCAGGAACAGGTGGAGCTGTCGTGCTGCGTGGTGGGGTCGAATCCGAACGCCCTGGCGAAGGCTTACCGGGCGGGCGCGATTGATGACGCGGATATTGAAACACTTTCCATGGAATACTCACAACGTGAAAACGGCCGCGCGGCTGACTGTCCTGCTCCCGCCGCGCCGGCCCGGGAGCAGGCGCGAAGGAGGTTTCTGGAGGAATGGCGGAAGGCCATGCAAGTAAAGTAAACAGGCAGATTATGAAAACATTAAGTGAAGAGCAGTTTCAGGAGACGGTGCTGAGAGGCGTGAACGCGGTGGAGGAGAAGTTTCAGTCAGTGGAGCGGAATCAGGAGACGCTGCTGCGGAATTATGAGCAGCTTGGCCGCGAGACGAAGCAGACGATGGAGGAGATGACGCGCTTGAAGAACTCGGCGAACGACGGGGCGCAGGTCCTGGCGGCAGTGCAGCGGCTGCGAGCGCAGTTGCGAATGGAAGCGGTGTCGGCGGGACTGGACCCGATTCAGCGGATCGTGAATGACCCGGAGAAGCGGGCGCGGTTGAATCTGGCGGTGCGCCAGGCGGTGGACCGGAACGGGGACATGCGCGGTGCGTGCGAACCGCTGGCGCGGGCCATCGGGGAAGACACGGGTGAGGGGTCCACGCTGGTTATCGCGGAGTTGTTCAAGGAGATCTATGACACGCTGGCGGAGTACGGGGACTGGAGCACGCTGGGGGTGCGGCGTCTGGGAACGAAGGTGACGAATTTCCCGATCAAGACGGCGCGCGTTGCGGCGCAGTGGCTGACGACGGAGGCGGCGCCGATCCCGGATGACACGAATGAGGCGGGTTCGACAATGACGCTGACAGTGCTGCCGAACGCGGTGCTGTTGAACGTGAGCCGGCAGTTGATCGAGGACGCGGAGTTCGACGTGACGGGGATGGTGATGGAGGATTTCCAGCAGGCATGGAATCTTCGTCTTGACACGGCGGCGTTCGTGGGGAACGGAACGGCGGACGGGAACAACGGGGGTTTCACGGGGCTGTTCAACGCGGGGACGCGGGCGGTGGCGGGGCATGGGAACACGACGGCGGGAACGCTGAACTTCGACGATGTGAACCGGTGTTTGACAACGGTGGCGCCGGTGGTGTTGAAGCGCAAGCCGCAGTGGTGGATTCACCCGCAGATGCTGGTGAGGCTGATGGGGATCAAGGACAACAACGGGCGTCCGATTTTCCTGGGGGCCATGGAGGCGCCGAGTTACGGGGCGATTGGAACGATCCTGGGTTATCCGGTGGTGACGGTGATGGCGGCGCCGAATACGGACGGGGCGGGGATGCCGGTGGCGGCGTTCGGGGACCGGAGCGGGCAGGTGGTCGGGGTGCGGGACGACTTTGTGTTTGAGTCGTCGGATCATTACCGGTGGAACACGCTGGAGCGGTCGTTCCGGGCTTACGGACGTGCGGCAACGGGTTGCCGGCAGGCGAACGCGTTTGCGGTGTTGCAGACGGCGGCGAGCTAAAAGCAGAAAGCAGAAATCTACAGTTGCGGTGCGGGCCATGGGCGGCGGGGGTTTGATTGGGTTACCCCGCCGCCCACATGGCGGGAGGAAAAGCTGAAAAGCTGAAATACTGAAAAGCTGAAATGCAAACAGGCGTGGGCAACGAGACGGCTCAGCGGGAGCTTCGCCCTGCCGGGAAATAATTTCACAAGAATATGAATGTTGGATTGGGAAATTTGACGGAGTTGAAGGGGCAGTTGCTGGCGGCGTCGCTGCGGAGCGACACGAATTATGACGCGGTGATCACGGGGATCGGACTGGGGGTGGCGAATTTGTTCGACCAGTTTTGCAACCGGACTTTTGCGAGGACGGCGGGGAAGACGGACACGTTTTCGGCGGACCGGCGGCATTGGTATCTGAATTGCTATCCGGTGGAGGCAATTACATCGGTAGCCAAGTGCGACGATCAGGCGGGCGGGTTCGTGCCTTCGACGCTGCCGCCGGATGGAAGTTCGATGATCCAGCAGATGCAGTTGGACCAGGGGTACATCATGTTCGTCGCGATCCAGGGGCATTTTTTCTCGCGGATCCGGGTGACTTACACGGGGGGGTATTGGTTTCCGATTTTGGAGCCGGCGGATGCGGGCTACCCGGACACGATTCCGGCGGGGGCGTTCGCGTTGCCGGCGGCGGTGAAGACGGCGTGGTATCTGCAATCCCAGCACTTGTGGAGGCGGTGGGACAAGCTGGGAGCGCAGATCGCGGAGAACCCGGAGGCGCAGGGGGCGCTGTCGGGGGTGGATTTGATACCGATGGTGAAGACGATGCTGCGGCGGTTTCAGAGGATGCAGATGAGCTAACAAAAGGCTGAAAAGCTGAAAAGCTGAAAAGCTGAAATTATTATGGACTTGCTTTTACAACTTCAACAGGACGTGTGCGACAAGCTGAATTCGGAGGCGGCATTTGAGTATCTGGCGGTGGCTACGCTGCGAAGGCACGTGGTCGCGAGCGAGATCGGGCGGCGGCTGGCGCATTTGACGGGGAAGAACGGACGGAAGGGGTGCGGGCTGACGGTGCGAATGCCGGGCATCGAGGGGGTGCTGCCGAATGTGACGCCGGCGCAGGGTGAGATTGTGGTGGCGGTGGACGCGGTGGAGAACCCGGAGATGAATTTCAACGCGGGCGGGACGCAGGTGACGGCGGAGGAGGCGGCGCGGGCGGCGCGAACGGCGCTGCACCAGTTCGCGATTGAGGGGAAAATTCTTCTTTACCAGGACGCGAAGGCGATTGAGCCGCTGGCAGGGCTGGAGAAGGAGTTTCCGGGGTGCGTGGGATACCGGGTGCAGTTGCGGGGGCGGATGAGCGAGGCGGCGGCTGCGAAGTGCGCGCTGCCGGAGATCTCGGCGCCGGGGCTGACGGTGAGTCTGTCAAGCACAGATGCGGGGGCGGCGATTTATTACACGACGGACGGGAGTTTTCCGGGGCCGGGGAACGCAGGGGCGGCGGTGTACGGGGGGCCGTTCGCGGTGGCGGCGGGGACGGTGGTGCGATGGGCGGGATACGCGGCGGGGATGATGGGGAGTGACGCGGGGGAGGCGACGATCAGTTGAATGCAGAGTGGAGAGGGAAGAATGCAGAGTGGAAGAAATTGTCGAGTCAAACAAATATACAATTATGAGCATAGCACGGAGTTTGTTGGCCGGGGGACCGGCGTATGTGAGTTTTAACGGGGCGAACATCCCGCTGGGGGAGGATTCGCGGCTGGAGATCGCGCCTGTCAACAGCGTGGTGAGCGCGGCGCTGTACGGGGAGATGGACGAGGTTTATACGGACTTGGTTGTCAAGGGAACGGGGACGCCATTGACGTATGACAATCTGGCGGTGCTGTGGCCGTATCTGCAGCCAGTGATCGGGGGAAGGATTTTCGGGAACGCGGACGCGGCGCTGCAGTGGGTGTCGAACAACGGGGACGTGATCACGGTGAGGGCGGGGGCGGTGACGCGGATGCCGGATTTGATATTGGGGGTGGAGAAGGCGGGGATCGGGCTGGTGGAGTTTTCGGGGGTGGTGGGGAACGGGCTGGATCCGAGCGCGAGCAATTCATATTACACGATTGCGACGGGGCAGGCGTTCAGCGCGCCGGGGCTGACGGCGGGGAAGATACCGCGGCAGAAATACACGGCATCGTGGGGAAGCGCGGCGGGGTTCGGGAGTTTCCAGGCGCAGGACGCGTGGACAATCACGCATGAGTTGAAGCTGGCGCCGGTGAAGATCCAGGGGCGGACGGTGGACATGAAGGTGACGAGTTACCGGGCGATGGCGAAGTGCAAGCCGGCGGAACCGACGATGGCGCAAATTGACGGGGCGCTGCTGGCGCAGGGGACGGCGGCGGCGCACGGGGCAAAGCTGAGTTCGGTGTCGGCGGACCTGGTGATCACGGGGGCGCAAACGGTGAGCGTGACGGTGAAGAATGCGGCGCTGAAGACGGCGGGTTTCGTTTTTGGAGGGAAGGCGCTGAGGAACGGGGAGATCGGGTTTGTGTCCACGATTAACGCGAGCGGCGGGACGGCAACGCCGGCGCTGGTCTTGAGTTAAGAGTTGGTAAACCGGTGAATCAGTGAGTTGAAAGTATGAAGATCACGATGACGGCGGCGGGAGGGACGGCGTTTGTTTTGGCGGACGACGCGGGCGGAGCGACGGTGCAGGACGGGTTTCGCCCGAAACAAACGCGGATATTGCAAAGCCAGGCTCTGTTCCGGGCGGCATACCGGGCGAGCGTGGCGAGGTTCAACCTGGAGAACATGCTTACGTTTGTAGTGGAACGGACGTTTGGGACGGTGGAGCTTTGCCTGAACTTCATCGCGCAGCATGCGGACCAGGTGCCGGTGTCGGGCACGCTGACGGTGTACCACCGGAGCGGGACGGGGCAGACGACGCGGGCGCTGGCGAACGCGGTGGTTTGCAAGATGGAATGCGTGGAGCATGTGGGGGTGTCGTGCAAGTTTCAGTATCAGGTGGCGGGGAACGGGGCGTGGAGTTGAGAAAGCATAAAACAAAAAGCAGAAAGCAGAAAACGGAAAGCTGAAACTTGAAACCTGAGACCTAAAATGAAGACTAAGGCAGATTTCCAGATTTCAGTTTTCCAAACATCCAAATTTTAATTTATGAGCGCTTTAGGACCATTGGCGATTCGATTGTTGTGCGACCTGGCGGCGAGGAACCAGCCGGTCACGGACTTGAACATGGGACAGCCGGCATTTTTTTACCGGGGAGATGACGTGGAGATTGACATCGGGATAGGCATGGACGGCGCACTGCTGTCGCCCTCGTTGTCAAACATCTCGTCGGTCACGTGCCAGATTTTCGCGAGGGAGAATGACACCAGCGCTCCGATGATGAGCAGCACGGTGTTGGCGGCGGGGATGAACCCGGGGCTGACGGCGGCGCAGTGGGCCTTGGAGACGGCGCCGTGCTGTCACGCGGCGTTCGTGTTTCCGAACAGCCAGACCTACATCCCGCTGAACGGGGCGGCGTCGCAGAATTACTGGCTGCGGATCACGCTGCAGACGGCGGACGCGACGCCGAAGACGATGACGCTGCTGGACGGGCCGATCACGGTGCTGGACGGGCCGGTAAGCACGACGCCAGCAGCGGGGCTTGGGAACGCGAGGTTTTGGACGGACAACAACGGGAACCTGGTATTGCAAATCAAGAACGACAGCGACGGGAAATTTTACTCGGTGGGGGTGGAGAATTCCGGCTCGGCGCCGGCGCTTTACCTGTCCGATACGGGATACTGAAGAATGAAGAGTGAAGAATGAAGAATGAAGAGTGGAGGATGAATTATGAGGACTGAAAATACAACAGGAGCAAAGGGGACAGATGGCGCGGCGCAACCAAATGAGTTGAACCACGGATTACACGGATTAGACGGGTTTTGTTTGAACAGAAGGAAACGGAGGAAAGGAAGAACACCGGGCAATCAGGAAGTTCTTGACGGAAATGGGCGAATTTTTCCCGTAGTGGAACGGATTTCACGGGTTACGTACTCGTTTTTTCCGAATTCGCCCGTTTCACATGTAACGGTGAGGTCCATTGAATTATTCAAGTTGGCGGGAAAGTCTTCGCGGAAAAGGGGAACGTTGATCGGTTGGAGCGAAAAGGTGACAAAGATATTTGTCCTCTTGGTTCTTTGCGCTATTTGCGGGAGGAGCGCAACCGCACAGACGCGGAGCACGGTGGTGGTGAGCAACGCGACGGGGGTGCTGGTTGCGCCGGGCAACTTTTTCGCAGCGAACAGCAACCTGCTGAATCAGGCGGTGAACAAGTTCCAACCCGGCCTGACCAATCCGGTGGTATCTTCGACGCCGTTTAACGGCGTGGCGGAGACGCTCTACAGTCCTTACTCGCTGCTGGAATACAATATGACCAATGCCTCAGTGATCTTCCCGGTTTACCAAACGGGTGCGCAAGGCATCGTTGAAGAGGAGTTCAGCTTTGGCGGGCTGGGGTATTTTTGGAATCGAACTGTCACTTCAAACGCCTACCAGGTGAACGATGTCAACAATCATATCGCGCTCCAACTCACCAACACCGGCGGCACCAACAACGCGAAAATCGGGGGAAACCTCGCCGTGGGTGGCGTCCTCTCCGGCAATGGATCAGGCTTGAGCAACGTGGCGATCCCCGGCGGTTTCCTGAGCGTGTTGCAGAACGGCGCTGTCGGCGACGGCAGCACCGACGATACGGCGGCGGTGCAGGCGTGCCTGAGCAAGGGCGGCTGCTGGGAGTTTGGGACCAACGCCTATTATCTGCGCGAACTGGTTCTGACCAACAATACCACGCTGCACGGCAACTGGGCGCATCTGATCTACGCCACCGGCGCGACCAACACCAACATCTTCATCTCCCATCTGCTCAACTCGAACATTTCCTGGACCGGTTCCTTTTGGATTGACGGCAGGAACTATTCGGACATCACCACGCGAAGCTACAACGGGTTCAACTCGTACGCGGGGGGCGCGTTCCCGTTCGTTCTGGGAAACAACAACTGGCAAGTCAACGGACTCAATTATTGGCGTGCATGCGGCCTCCGTCATGGCCTGCAAATCAACGCCATCGGCGGCGGCGACATCAGCGGCCTTGTGATTTCAGGATTCAACGGATGCGGCGTGATCCCGCTGGAAACAAACTGGGGCCAACCGCAAAGCTGGTTTGGCCCGGCAAACAGTTTGAATCCGGTCCACTTGCACGACATCACCTGTTATACAAACACCGTCGGATTCTACAGCAGCTCCAGCCTCGGCGTCGGCAATGGCGACATCGGCTACAGCAACCCAATCTGGTGGATGGGAGGGCCAAACTGGATCACCAATTACGTGCCCGGCTCAATCGCCCCTCAATACATGACGTACATGTATCTCAACCTGTGGGGCAACAGCATCGGGCTGGTGAATACCGCAGCGAACAATGCCTTCATCGGCTGCGAGTTCACCGGCAATTACTGGCATGAAGTGGATTCCGGGTCTGGTGTCAACAATATGCACGGGATTTGCCAGGGCTGCTTTTACAACCACAGCCTTTACCAGGACATGTATATCACCGGCATTGCCCAAAGCGGTCAAACCTACTCCGGCTGCTGGTTTGCGGGCAACGCGGGCGGCGCGATCACCATCTACAACTGCCGGGGAATCAGCTTTAACGACTGCCATTGGGATACAGGAGGCATATTCCTCACCAACTCCGGAACGCAGGCCGGGTGCGTCAACTTCGTGCGGAACTTTTCATACGGCGGCGCATGGTCCGGCTCGGGCATCGGGACGGACGGCCGCTTGGTGCTGGAAGGCGGCTACAGCTTCGACACGCAGCCCGATCCCGTCTGCATCGGGATAGCCGCGACCGGCGTGACCAATCTTGGCCCGCGCCAGGCGACGGCCATCGTGACGGCGAGCGCGGCGACCTTTTATGTGACCAACTTTTACAAGGTTTGCGTGCAGACGAACACCAGCGCGACCGGCACGTGGCAGATTCCGCTGAGGTATGGGGAGTCGGTCAATGCGGCGAGCGGGCTGGGAGGATATCTGTACTGGTAGTTATGAAACAGAATCGAAGTCAGGGGGATGGGGCGGATTGCGGATTGCGGATTGCGGATTTGGGATCGCGCAACACGTCTATTCCCCTGTCTTCCATTCCTCTGCCATCCGGCCTTTACCACGGATTACACGGATTACATGGATGAAGGCGTAAGAAGCGGAAATTTGCGGCGGTCATAGACTGCCGCTACACGAAAGTTGTATGGCTGTAGAAAGATCGGAGTTTGATTTTCGGGTTCGCACGGCGCTGGAGATGGCGGGGGCGGAGGAAGGCGCCGTGGAGCTGGAGAGGGCCATAGGCAAGGCGAGGGCGCTGGGGCGGGATTCGGCACGGTTGGAAAGGCAACTGGCGCGGGTGCGGCAGGGGATGCGGCATTTTCGGCTGGCGCATCCGGGGCTTGGCGAGGAGGGCGCGGAGAAGCGGGAGAGTGAGGAGGTGATTGAGGGTGAAGATCTGAAGGAGCGGCGGCCGGCGTTGGAGGCGGAAGAAGCGAATGGGGATGCGGGCCGCGGTTCGGAGAGGCAGGGGCCGGGGGTGGTGAAGGAGGGTGAAGAGGTCCGGGGCGCAACGGGCGGACCGGTCGCGATGGAGGAGGAAGGGGCCGGGACTGCGCCAGCGATTGATAGGGGCGAGTCGCAGGAAGCGGTCCCGGCAGGCGGGAGGGAAGTGACGGATGAGGGCAACGGGGGAAATGCGGCAGAGAATGACGGCGCGGAGCGGGCGGCGGCGGAAACGGAGGGGATTGAAAAGCCGGAGGAAGCAACGCCCGGCTCCGCGCCGCAGAGGGAGACGGGGACGACGGAAACGGGGCCGGCAACGGCAGCGGCGGAGCCGGTGACGGCGGTTTGGATGGCAAGGATGGAACGGACGATTGAAGAGATGGTCCGGGAGGAGATGTCGAGGGGAGAAACGGCGCGGGCGGAAATGGAGAGGAACGATGAGGAGCGGTTGGCGGAGTTGGAGGCGAGGGTGCGGCGGGTGGAGGAACGAGCGAGGATGAACAGGGAGGCAGGCTAAAGCAGAAAGCTGAAAACCGAGACCTGAAACTTGAGACCTGAAAGCTGAAAACTGAAAGCGGGATGATTGGGAATTGGCAATTGAGAATTTGGAATTTGTTATTGATATGACTTACACGACGCTCAGTTTTAACGGGGCGGAGAAGGCGCTGGCGGATTGGGGCATTGGAAAATGGCGGCGGGAGGCGCTGAACCAGGCGGGGGATACGCTCGGGTTCGATCTTTTCGCCGCGACCGATGCGGCGGAGATTTTCCCTTACGGCGCGATGATCAGCATCAAGACCGGCCGCATTCCGGCTTCAGGTCTCAGCTCTCAAGTTTCGGGTCTCCCGCTTTCTGGCTGCACGGCGTGGACGGGCGGGAGGCAGTGGTTCGTGGGATGGCGGGTGGAGAATGTTCGGAGCGGGTCGGCGGCGATGGAGGGGTTTGCTTACAAGTTCGCAGGCCCGTGGGAGTTTTTCTTCGAGAGGCTGGTGTTTATGAAGCTCTGGCTGACGTGGAGCAACGGGCTGGGGAGACAGATAGCGGATTGGCGGAGCCAAGTCGTGCTGGGACAGAGCGTGACGGCGCTGACGGGGGCCGGGGACACTGTCGCGGGCACAACGCAAACGAATTTGATGACGATCAGCCAGCAGGTCAAAGAGATTGCGCAATACTGCATCGCGCAATCTTCGTATGAGCAAACAGTGAACGGGCTGGGCTGGCCGGCAGGCGGGCAGATCCAGTTTGACGCGCTGGCGACGGACGCGAACGGGAATTATTTGTTGCAGCCGACGGCGAGCGCGAATTGCGGGATCCCGGACTTTGTGCCCGGGTACGAGGGCGCAAGCGGAGACACGCCGGTCAGCACGTCGGGCGTGATGCTGCGCGCGCCGCTGGATGCGGTGAATGATCTGACGTGCGCGGAGTGCCTGCGCAGGCAGCTTCGGTGGATTGGGGCGGTGGGAAGTCCGGTGGTGTGGTTTGATTATACAACCACGCCCCCGACGTTGAAGGTGAGCACGCGGGACAAGTTGCCGGGGGTCACGCTGGCTTTCCCGGAGGCAGGGACGGAAGGGACACAAGGGACACACGTGGAAAGCGTGAAGATACAGCGGCGGGATGATTTGGTACCGGCGGCGGTGGCGTTCAAGTACCGGGTGAGCGGGACGATTGGTGGAGTCAGCTATACGGTGATTGAGAATGATGTTGCGGCGACGGTGGACGGGGCGGCGGTGGAAGGGTACGGGCAGTATGGGTCGTTGCAGCCTATGAGCACGTTTCTGCCCGGTCACGGCGGGGACACGCTGAACGCGGACGCGCAAGCGGAGCTGCCGTTGCAGGCGCGGCGGTTTTCGAGTCAGGTGGGAACGTTCGATTTCGAGGGTGTGAGCGCCAGCCAGTTGACAGGGACGATACAAACCGCAAGCCTCAATCTCCAAAACCCAAGCGGGGGCGGCGCGGCGCTGGCGTGCTGGCTGGCGCTGTTCCCGGACCTGGCGAATGTGAGCGGACTGGCGTTTTACAACGATCCGGACGGGACGGTGATGCCGCTGGTCCGGGACGCGAATGGGGTGGCAATCAATGTGGTGAACTTTCCGAATATCCTGCTGGACGGCAATGTGTGCCCGTGGATGTTTTTGGGGAATTCGCCGGCCAATGCGCCGGCGAATTGCGTGCAGGCCACAATCACGGCGTATTTCAGCTATCAGGACAACGCGAGTCCCGCGACGGACACGGCTGTGAACACGGGCACGGTGCAGTGCCACACGAGGACGATCAAGGTGAAGCTGACGAATTTGACGAGCGGGACTTATCAGTCGCAGGCGGTGATCACGGACGCGGGGGAACCGATACCCTACGGGCTGGCCGGGTATATCTATGGGATCGAAACGATCCCGCAGTATCAAGGCAGTATCACTTTGGTTGAGCCGGAGATATCCGATGCCTGCCCCATCGGCAACGGTCTCAACCTCAGCGGCGGCCTGGCGGACTGGGAGACGATGAACGCCTGCGTGCAGCAGGTGAATTATGATGACACAGGGAGGACGGAAATTATTTTTGGGCCGGCGCAACATATGGGGCCGGCGGATCTTGTGGAGCGGCTGCGGGTGAACCGGGGGCCGCGGTGGCTTTACTTGATTGGCAGCGATCAGATGAACAGGGGCGGAAGCGGCGGGGGGCAGGCGATCGGGCAGCATGTGCCGGTGGCGGCGCCATCGGCGGGAAACAAGGTGAACAGCGACTTGTTGCTGCCGCAGAGTCTGAGCGATTTGCAGGGACATATAGGGACATACGCGACGGCATTGCCGGGGGTGTACGCGTGGGCGAAGGGTTTGCAGCGGACGGGTCTGACCCTTCTGGATAACGGGCCGGGGATGTTGCTTTCGAGCGGGACGGGCGGAACGCTGGACCAGGCTTATGTGAAGATTTCCGTGGCGCAGTTGATGTCGGTCATCGGCAATCAGCCGGTGCAATTCTACGAGTTGAACACGTGTGAGGGAGAAGATGCGACGACGTATCGGACGTTTCTTTGCACAGGCCCGTATCACCATTCATAAAAATGAAAAAAACTTCACCACGGATTACACGGATTAAGACCAAGGCATTTGGATTTTTTCCATCCGTGTATTCCGTGTAATCCGTGGCTAAAAACATGTCTAAAAGATTTCCATGTGCGTGCCCGCGAGCGAAGCAGATCGTGGGGCAGAAATCGTGGCTGGGGTTCGCGGGGGGATTCGCGTTTCCGGGGTTCAAGGCGAACTGGCTTTATGCGGTGTATGACGAGGATGGGGCTTATGAGCCGTCGTCCGGGCAGTGGACTTACACGGTAAGCAGTCCGCAACTGGACGGTAGCACGTTCACTTATGTCTGCACGGGGAGCGCGCCGAATTTCGCGGCGGGCGATTTGGTGCTGCGGGAGTTTCCTGGGGCGGGGCCGATGACGGACTATTTGACAGGGATTTCGCAGACGTATCCGAAGATCTATCATGTGTATATTTGCACGAACGCGATCACGGGGAGCGGGGCGGACCCGTCGCTGGACACGGCGCATTTCCAGTTGTGGGATTTTCACCAGGAAGGGACTTTCAGTGAAACGCAGGGACCGAGCGGGTGGCCGTGGACGGGAGCGAATTTCGCGCTGTTTTGCCAGACGACGGATACGGCGCAACTGGAAGTGACGACGACGACGGCGCTGAATAATTTTCCGCTTTTCCCGGCGGCGCTGACGGGTCTGACGGCGAAGATTGGAGCGGGCAACGACACGGCGAGATCTTTCTCGGACATGACGGTGCAGGAATGTTCGGCGGCGGGGACGTTTGCCTATGACTGGACATTTGCCAACAATTATGACGGGACGGAACCGGCTTACACCGCCCCGTCCGCCGCGCCTTCGACGGAGCAGACGCCGCTGGTTTTCCCGGCGATTCCCGCGCAACGGGTGGTTGGTTACGGGCCGACTTATAGCGGCGCGGGGTCAAGCCAGGTGATGGAGAGCGTGTTTTTCATCAGCGGCACGCAGCCGGCGGCGCTGGTGACGTGGGCGTTCAGCGCAACTGCGCTGACGTTTGAGTTTGCCTGCTGGAGCTGGAACGATGACGTGGAGTATGAGTTCATGCCGTTCCGCTGGGGGCCGCTGGCGAGCGCGCCGGCGACTGTCACGCAGACAATCGCGCTCGGCGGGGCGTCTTATACGCTGGCGGAAGTGGCGGCGCAGGCGCTTGGGCTGATGAACGCGACGACGTTTGATTCGGTGGCGTGGGGGACGAGCTGGACAAATAGTTACAACGCGAGCGGGGCGGTGGTTTCGACGCGGAATGTGGCATCGAGCGTGGCGACCGCGATTTCGGAATCGGGTTCGGTGGGGACGCCGGTGACGTGGGGTGTGGCGATTAACGGGAGTCCTTTTGTGGCGGGCGAGACTTCGTATTTTATGACGCGGGCGCTGGTGGATATTTGCGGGAATTATTGCACGCGGAGTTACGCGGAAGGGACGAGCGGACCGATTGCGTGCGCGAATGGGAATGTGAACGGGTTTGCGCCGTTCACACTGAATCCGCCCTCGACGGCTGGTCAGTCGGTGGCGGCGTATAATCAAGGGAGATGTTGAAGGGAGTTGTGAATTGTAGAATGTATTCTCTCCTGGTTATAATCCTAATTATAACCTTAATCTCCGATTTCCTTCGCGATGGAGATTAAGATTAGGATTAAGAGGAAGAACCGACGGGCTTGTGGCAGGGGAGCGGAGGTGGCATGATGGAGGGGTTGAAAATTCTTGTTGCCATGACGGGGGCCAGCGGAGCGATTTACGCGCAGCGGCTGCTCGATAATCTCGATGCGCGCCTGCATGAAGTCCATTTGGTGCGGAGCCGTTACGCGGAGGCTGTGATCGGGGAGGAGCTGGCGGGAGGATTGCGCGTGGCGGCGGGTGTGAAGGAGCACGGGTTGAAGAGCATGAACGCGCCGTTCGCGAGCGGGTCGAATCCGGTGGACGCGATGGTGGTGATCCCCTGCACGATGGGAACGCTGGGACGGATCGCGCACGGGTTGAGCGAGGACGCGCTGCTGAGGGCGGCGGACGTGGCGCTGAAGGAGAAACGGAAGATGATTTTGGTGCCGCGGGAAACGCCGCTGAACCTGGTGCATCTGAGGAATATGGAGTTGCTCCTGCTGGCGGGGGCGGTGATTTTGCCGGCGAATCCGTCGTTTTATCACCGGCCTACGAGCGTGGAGCAGGTGGTGGACAGCGTGGTGGGACGGGTGCTGGATCATTTGGGGATCGCGCACCGGCTTGTGCCGCGATGGAAGGAGGAGGGGGAGTGAGAATGTATATGATTGACTTGGCGTCGGGATATTTTTTGGAGGCAACACGGTAAAGCGCCATGCGGTTTTTATCTTCCATGCTGCGAATTGCATCGGCGCCGGTGGCGGCGTTGCGGCGATGGGCGGGGTTCATCAAGCTGTCGCACACGGTTTTCGCGCTGCCGTTCGCGGTGGCTTCGATGGCGGTGGCGGCGCGCGGGGATCGGGGCTGGCCGGGCTGGCGGAAATTCCTGCTGATTCTGGCGGCGATGTTTTGCGCGCGGACGTGCGCGATGTCGTTCAACCGGATAGCGGACGCGGAATTTGACCGTGCGAATCCGCGGACGGCGGGAAGGCATCTGGCGACGGGGGCAATAACGACGGGGTCGGCGTGGGTGGTATGTTTGACTGGAGCGGCGGGGCTGGTGGCGGCGAGCTGGCTTTTGAATGACGT
>Ga0182030_10004944_pt1 | contig 28388 bp, 27 predicted proteins | sample 812S3MmetaG_FD_121299 | JGI IMG/M metagenome (GOLD analysis project Ga0182030, IMG submission 121299) | Permafrost microbial communities from Stordalen Mire, Sweden - 812S3M metaG (Illumina Assembly) | ecosystem: Environmental > Terrestrial > Soil > Wetlands > Permafrost | place: Sweden... | reverse complement strand
GGCGTTTGTTAGCCTGGTTATTCCCGGATGATTTCCCTTTCCAGTATCAGCAAGCAGTACGGCAAACAGCTCGTGTTCGTCGACGCGTCGTTTCAGCTCAACCCCGGCGAGAAGGTCGGGCTGGTCGGTCCCAACGGCGCGGGCAAGACGACTCTGTTCCGCATGATCGTCGGCGAAGAAGATCCCGACGACGGCGAAGTCTCCGTGCCGAAAAAACTCACCATCGGCTATTTCCGCCAGGATGTCGAAGAGATGAAGGGGCGCTCCGTGCTCGACGAGGCCATCGCGGGCAGCGGTCGCGCGGGCGATCTGCATCATCGCCTCGAAGCCCTGCAGCACGCCCTGGAAGATCCCGCGCAGGCCGACGATATGGACCGTATTCTCGCGGAGTTCGGCGAAGTGCAGGAGGAGTACGAGCATCTCGGCGGCTACACGCTCGAAGCCCAGGCGCGCGAAGTGCTGCACGGCCTCGGATTCGCCGATGACCAGATCGATGGCGACGTCGGCGCGCTTTCCGGCGGATGGAAGATGCGCGTGGCGCTGGCACGCGTATTGCTCGGCAAACCCGACGTCCTGCTGATGGACGAGCCGACCAATCACCTCGACATTGAATCCATCATCTGGCTGGAGCAGTTTCTCCGGTCGTATGCGGGCTCGCTGCTGATGACGTCGCACGACCGCGAATTCATGAATCGGCTGGTATCGAAGATCGCAGAGATCGATGCGGGCGAGATCGTGGCGTATTCCGGAAACTACGACTTCTACGAACGCGAGCGCACCATCCGCGAGGCCAATCAGCAGGCGGCATTCTCCCGGCAGCAGGCCATGCTGGCGAAGGAGCAGCGCTTCATCGATCGGTTCAAAACGCATGCGGCGAAAGCGGCGCAGGTGCAGAGCCGCATCAAGGCGCTCGACAAGATTGAAAAGATCGAGCTACCAAAGAAGCGGCAGGTGGTGAAGTTCGATTTCCGTGTGCCGCCGCGGTCGGGCGAAATGGTGGCAACCATCGAGGGCGTCGACAAGAGCTACGGGCCGCGCGTGATCTACAAAGATTTCAGCCTGATCATCCGGCGCGGCGAGCGCTGGGCCGTGATGGGACGCAACGGCGCGGGCAAGACCACGTTGCTGAAGATCATCGCGGGCGCGAGCCTGCCCGATGCCGGCGAAGTGCGGCTCGGCAGCAGTCTGCAGATGGCATATTTCGCGCAGCAGTCGCTCGATGTGCTGGATCCGGAGCTCACTGTGATCGAACAGCTGCAAGCGGATTTCCCGCAGGACGGGCTGGGTGCGCTGCGCAGTCTCGCGGGCGCGTTTCAGTTTTCGGGCGACGATGTGGATAAAAAGATCCGCTCGCTGTCAGGCGGCGAGAAGTCGCGCCTCGCGATGGCGCGGATGCTTTACAACCCGCCGAATTTCCTGGTGCTGGATGAACCGACGAATCATCTCGATCTGGCCACCAAGGAGATGCTCGTCGAGAAGCTGAAGGATTTCGAAGGCACGATGATCTTCGTCTCGCACGATCGCGTGTTCCTGCGGGGGCTGGGATCGCGCGTGCTGGAACTCGGTGGAGAGACCGGCAAGGAGCGGACGCCGCGCGTTTATCCGGGATCGTATGTGGAATACGTCGAAGCCTGCGGGCAAGAAGCCCCGGGGATTTATTCGTAGCCATGCGGATTGCCGTCATTGCCGACATTCACGGAAATCTTCGAGCCTTCGAAGCCGTGCAGGCCGATCTGCAAGCGCAATCGCCCGATCTGGTGGTGAATCTCGGCGATCATCTGTCGGGCCCGCTGCAGGCGGCGGCCACCGCCGAGGCACTGATGGCGACCGGCTACATCCACATCCGCGGTAATCACGACCGGCAACTGCTGGACCGGTCCGTGGACGCGATGGGTCCTTCGGATCGGGCGGCGCATGCGCGGATCGACGACCGGCATCGCGGCTGGCTGCGCCAGTTGCCGGCCACGTACGAAGTTGGTCCCGGCATTCTGTTGTGTCACGGTTCGCCCTCCAGCGATCTCGCGTACCTGCTCGAAAACGTAAACCCGAATGGAAGATACATCGCCTCCGCCGAGGAGGTTCTGGCCAGAATCGGGGACGTGCGTCCGGCGCTCCTTCTGTGCGGACATACGCATATTCCGCGTGCGATCCGGACCGGTCAGGTGCTGATCGTGAATCCCGGCAGCGTGGGCCTGCAGGCATACGACGATGACGTTCCGGTGCGCCACTACATGGAGAACGGAAGCCCGCACGCGCGATACGCGATCCTCGATCGCAAAGGCAGCGATTGGCGCGTCTCGTTCATTGCGGTCGAATACGACTGGCACGCGGCGTCGAAAGAGGCAGCCGCAGCCGATCGTCCCGACTGGGCCCACGCGCTCGCTACCGGCTACGCGCTGCGGAGTTAATTTTCGGTCGGCGTTTTATCGATACGGTCGACGACGATCACGTCAAACGGCGCGTTCTTCGATTCGAGCTTCAGGCCGAGTTGTTCCTGCAGCGCGGTGTAGATCGATGGCGCATCGACGGCCGTGTCGGGGGAGAAATCGAGGCTGATGTCGTAAGCGCCGTCGATCGCGGTCTGGTCGGCCACCGGAGCATTGACGACGTACGAGAGATACCCCGCGAGGATCGGCATCGAGATCGTGCCGATGATGTGGCGTCCGGCTGCGTCCGTCGGCGTCCCGTAATTCAGGCGTGCGTCAGGGTGGGCTTTCATCTTCAGTCCGCCCTTTGCCACGGTGAGCATATAGGCCGAAAGCTCGCGTTGTTCGTGATGGACGGTCAGATGAAACCGCTCGGCCAGCAGGGCCTGCAGCATGATGCGGAACTGCTCCGGCGGCGTGTTGGCCGGAAAGGTGGCGCGGATTTCGTATCCGTCGCTATAAACCCAGTCAGGTGCGGCGACCTGAAAGCCGTCCACATTGTACGCGCGCGCGATCACGACCATCAGCGGGATGCCGACGTAGTCGATGCGGCCAGAGGTCTCGCGGTTCATCATGCCGGGACCCGGTGGACGCGGCTTGACGGACACCGCGTCGAACGCCTGCGCCAGCAGCGCGGATAACGCGACAAGCAGCATCATGGTTCGGCCTCACAGCTTAGACGACGGCGACACGTCCGCGTTTAGTGAAAACGTACGCCGGGGCCGAGAAATCCGATGAACACAGCAGCGAGGACGGCCGCCGCTGCAATCCAGGCCCAGCTGCGGCTGATCGGCGCCGGTTCCTCGAACGTGCCGCGCGGAATGCGATCGCCCTTCAGCCAGTCGAGCGTCCAAAGCAGTCCCGACGTTCCACCGAAGGTGGATGCCGCGGCCGACAGCGCGACGAGGATGAAGCCGTCCGGATTCAGTGCGCCTGCGAGGCACGCGAGAATGCCGCCGGTGAAGTAAGAAATTTTCGAGAGACGCGTCGCACGAAGAAGGCGCGCGTCGTTATTGCTGCTGATCAAAGGGCGAAGTTCGAGCAGAAGAAATCGCGCCGACGTCGCGTAGGCCGCGGCGCCGAAGATCGTCATGCCGACACGCCAGGCCCACTGCGGCTGGAATCCGCTGATGAACATCGCCCAGTCTCCGAAGCCGCCGATCCCGGAAAACAGAAAGTAACCCGAGGCCGTATAAAGGCTCACCGCCATCGTCAGCCAGAAGAAGAACCGCAGCAGCACCGCCTTTGGACTGGTGACGCGACCGAGGACGAAGCACATGATCGCCGTCGCCGCATTCACCAGCGTCCCGCCCGCGATCACCAGCTGATTTTCGGCTGAGCATTGCGCCGCAACCGTCGAGATCAGCTGCACCTTGCCGCCTGTCAGAAGACATGCGCCGCCATGCCCCAGACCTTCGTGCAGCATGGTCGCGATTACATAGGCGAAAACCGCGATGGCGCCGACGGTCACCGCATCGGAATGCTCAGATTCGGCCATCCGGAAGTTTCTTATCCAGCCAGTCTCGCATGACGCCGAACACTTCGTGATTGTTCTTCTCCATCAGCATGAGATTGCCGTTGCCATTGATGCCGTAGTCGCGCAGACGAACCATCTCGGCATCGCAGCCCACCTGCTTCAGGAATTCGACATTCGTCACGGGCGATCCGCCGCCGCCGAATTCGCTGGTGATCCACCCGATCGGGATACCCTTCAGGTTTTTCCATTTGTGTACCGGCTCGGCCTGCAGCTTGTAGGGATTGACGACGGGCCGCGGCGAATCTGCCGGCTCGGTATGGTCGACCAGCCTGAACTGGCTGATGTCCGTGACCGGCGGGTCGTAGGTCATCGGCGCAGCGGTCAGCCCCCAGCGCAGCTGCGCGGCGAATGGATTGCCGTTGATCTCCATGCAGAAGATGGCTTTCACGAGGCTGGGACGGCGGTCGGCAACACCCCATGCGAAGAATCCGCCGAATGCGTGGACGAAAAGAATAGCGGGGCCGATGCGGTCGAGCAGTTCCGCGCCGCCCGGCCAGACGAGGTCGCTGTGAAACGCTTCATCGGAAACGTTGCCGTATTCGCAGGCCATGAACTGATCGATGAACGGATCGTTCATACCGCCGGGGCCCGGCCACTGCGCAGTGTTGAAGACAACGGGGGTTGTGACCAGGCCTTCGTAGGGCGGCACGTTCGGGATGTGACTGGGGCCGAGGGCGTCGGGATGATACGGCGAACGGCCATAGCTGGGACGATCGAGCCAGTAGACGCTGTAACCGCTCTGCACCAGATAGTGCACCCAGCCGGGGCGCCCGCCAATGCCCATCATGTGCGTGCCCTGTCCGCCGCCGCCATGGACGCAGACGACGGGATAGCGATGTTTCCGCTCGGCCGGGATCATGTACTGCACGAACATCTGGCCGAGCGGGATTTCGCCGTATGGCATTTTTTTGCGCTGCACGCCGATCCAGAAACCGCCCTGGTCGGCGAGGCGCAGCGCTGTCGATTCGGTGTTGCGATTGGGATCGGTCCCGGGAGTGATGACGGGCGGCGCCGCTTTCGCACTGTTCGCGTCCATCAATTCCAGAATGGGGCGGAGCGATTCGCGATTGGTGCGCGTGAGGTGGAGCAGCGGTCCGTTGGCGTCGTCTTTGAGCCGCAGGACTGGCGATTTGGGCGCAGGAATGTTGAGGCGTTCGAGTCCCGCCGCTTCCACAGCGACGATCGCTTTGACCAGATCGGGCCGAGCCTGCGCCGTGACCCATGCAAAGACTGCGCCATCGCCGTGCGTGATCAGCACGGCAGGCCCGATGTCGTCGAGCAGAATCGCGCCGCGCATGCCCCAGAGGCTCTGCGTGACCGCGTTGTTGCCCATCGGTTGGCCGAGCGAGGCGGTGTATTGCACGACGGCGGGATCGTTGGCATCGCCGGTTCCCGGCCACTGCGGACCTTTGACGGCCTTCGCGGCACGCTCGAAGGTTTGCGCTTCGCGATCGAAGAGACCGTGCAGAAACGGGTAATAGGGATTGCGGCCCTGACCGGGTCGGTCCACGACATAAACCTTGTATCCCTGCTCCAACAGCAATGTGGCCCAGCCGCGACGTCCGTCGGGAGTGCTGAACCACTCCGAACCCTGGCCATATCCGCCGTGAATAAGCACGACCGGAAACGGATGGCGGACCTGCGCGGGGATCCAGTGCTCCACGTACATTTGTGTGCCGTTGACCACTGTGCCGCGCGCCAGCCGCGCGTGTTCGACGCCGTAAAAGCGATAGCTCCACTCGGCAATGTCGAGCACCGCGCCAGGGCCCGGCGATGACGTCTGGGCTGCGAGCTGCGCGCTGAGCGCACCGGCCATCAGGATGCCGGCTTCCCGGCGGGTCATGTTCGCGGTGGTATCCATCTCTCCAGCGATCTTATTACGGCCGGTAAGCGCGCGTTGCGGTGGTCCATGGTTTCTTCAAGATACATTCGTTTCCGCGACCTCTTTCACTGCGTGTGTCACAATAAAAAACGAATTCGCTCATGTCCAATCCCATTACGTCGCTTCGCGAAGAAGACGTTCGCGAACAGGAGAGCCCTAATCCGCCTGACGCGGAAAGCTCCTTCGGCGACATTCTCAACCAGTTCGAACAGTCCCATACGCACGAACCCGCGGGCGGTCAGAGCCGCGATGCCACCGTTGTCGCCATTACCGGCGACAGCGTGCTCTTCGATATCGGTCAGAAGACCGAGGGCATCCTGCCGCTGGCGGCGCTGGTCGATGACAAGGGTCCGATTCCGGTCAAGCCCGGCGACGTCATTCAGGTCGGCGTCAAGGGCCGCAATGAGGAAGGATATTACGAGCTTTCACTGATCAGAGTCGAGCGGCCGAAAGACTGGTCGAGCCTGCAGAAAGCCTTCGACGAGAAGCTGACGATTTCCGGCACTGTCACGGGTGTGATCAAAGGCGGACTTTCGGTCGACGTGGGGATGCGCGCCTTCATGCCGGCTTCCCGCAGCGGCGCGCGCGATGTGCCCGAGATGCAGACGCTGGTCGGGCAGGAGATCGCCTGCCGCATCATCAAGCTCGACACCGAAAAGGAAGACATCGTCGTCGACCGCCGCGTGGTTCTCGAGGAAGAACGCGCGAAGGCGAAGGAAGAGAAGCTGAGCAGCCTGAGCGTCGGCATGGTGGTGCACGGTACGGTGCGCAGCCTGCTCGACTACGGCGCCTTCATCGATATCGGCGGCGTCGACGGTATGCTGCACGTGGCCGACATCTCGCACGGGCGCGTAAACAAGCCTGCCGATGCGCTCGCGGTAGGGCAGGAACTCGACGTACAGATTCTCAAAGTCGACCCCGCGAAGAAACGTATCTCTCTCGGGCTGAAACAGCTGCTGCCCGACCCCTGGGCAGCCGCGGCGGAGAAGTATCACGTGGGTGACCGCGTGAAAGGCACGGTGGCGCGCACCACGGATTTCGGCGCGTTCGTCGAACTGGAACCGGGGCTCGACGGGCTGATTCATCTGTCGGAGATGTCGTGGTCGAAGAAGGTGCGTAAGCCTTCCGATATGGTGAAGCCGGGCGAAACGGTTGACGTTGTGGTGCTCGGCGTGAATCCCGGCGAGAAGCGGATTTCGCTCGGACTCAAGCAGGCCCTGGGCGACCCCTGGGACGATGTCCAGACGAAGTATCCGGTGGGCTCCATTGTGGAAGGGCCGGTGACGCAGCTCAAGCAGTTCGGCGCGTTCGTGCAGGTAACGGAAAACGTCGAAGGCATGATCCATGTCGGCGACATAGTGAACGAGAAGCGCATCAATCACCCGCAGGACGAGCTGAAGGTGGGGCAGGTTGTGAAAGCAATCGTGCTCGAAAACGATCGCGAGAAGCGCCGCCTGCGTCTCGGACTCAAGCAGCTCATCCCGACGTCGCTCGATGAATACATCGGCGAGCATAAAGAAGGCGACGAAGTCAGTGGCCGAGTCACGGAAGTGAGCCGGAATCGCGCGACCGTTGAACTGGGCGAGGGCGTGCAGGGTCGCTGCCAACTGGAAGTCGTGGAGCAGAAACAAGAGCAGAAGACGGGACCGGTGGACCTCTCCGCGCTGTCCTCGATGCTCGCGACCCGGTGGAAGGGCGCGGGCACCGGCGCCGGCGCGAGCGCACCGTCCGATGGCGCGCCGAAGCAGGAACAGGTGCGGACCGGCCAGGTGCGCAGCTTCCGCATTACGAAGCTCGACGCTGAGAAAAAGCGGATCGACCTGGAACTGGTCAGTTAGTAGTTGGTTTTAGTTCAGGTTGCCGCTCCCTTAGCGTCACGGTTCCGAACCGCGCGCGTCAGCAAGCGGCAACGCCAACTTCTGTAGTATTACGCCGTCAGTTCGCGCCCGGCGATTCTTTCCAGAATGGCCGACGGCGCACGGAACGGATTTGCCAGACTCCCGCGCGAAACGATCACCGTTTGTTCCATCGCCAGCCTCCCGGCCAGCACCGCGTGCGGAACCACGTCGGTGAAGACCAGCCAGGTGGAGCCGGGCGGCAGTACGAAGCGATACTTCGGGCAGTTTGCCTGATACTCGCTGTTGCCCTTCAGCCAATCGTGGAAGTGCAGCATGAAGGCGTCGTACGGGGACCGGTCGACCACCGGCAATCCCGCGTGCGACAGCGTCCTGGTCACGCTCCGCCGCAGCTTATGCAGGGCGGACGCGGAAGCGTTGGCGTAGCTTTCGAGGCCCGCGCTTTTTGCTAAATCCGGCCCCAGCGCGGCAAATGGATCGGATGTAATCCACTCGCGTGACTGCTCCGGATTGACGTTCGTGAAGCAACGCAGAATCAGATCGCCGAAGACGGGGCGCGTCGGGAAGGCGTCGATATGCAGCAGATCGTTCCGCTTATTCTGCGGCAGTTCCCTGCCCTTTTCTTCGATCGACCGGAAGCTTGCATAGTCGACCTTCCACGAGCGCGCGTAATCGGGCAGAATGCGCGCCATGAATTCCAGGGCGCAACGTGAGTATTCCCGCATCGCCGGCAGTACCGCGGCGGCCTCGGTTTTGTCGGCCAGTCCCGACACACGGTCGAGCCCGGGCTTGTACGAAATGTTCTTGTGGATGGCCCGCGCATCCTGCGCAGTGCCCATCAGAACAGCACGCACCGAAGCCGGCATCGCGAACCCGCCGGCCGGGAAGAAAAGGATATCGCCGCGCTCCAGAACCTCGCGATAGTCCGCGCCGGCTTCATCAGCATAGTGCAGTTTCAAACGCTCAGTTTATCGCGCTGTTTCCTGCGTTGTTATAGTGGAGCTTCCCCTCCGCATGCTCGAAGCCTGTGCGCTGACCGATCCCGGAAAAGTCCGCACCGCCAATCAGGATTTTTTTAAGATCGCCCCCGATCTCGGTCTCTATCTGCTGGCAGACGGAATGGGTGGAGCGCGCGGCGGCGAGCGCGCCTCTCAGGTAGCGGTCGATACGGTGGCCGAGATTCTGGGCACATCGCCGCATCGGGATGCGGCTGCCCTGCTGGGCGCGGTCGAAGAGGCGAATCAACGGATTCTGCACGAAGCCACCAGCGACCCAAAGCTCGAAGGCATGGGCACAACGCTGGTGGCCGCCCTCGAAACCACCGGCGACGACATAGCCATCGCCAGCGTCGGCGACAGCCGGGCCTATCTCTTCGAATCCGGGAGTCTGCGCGCCATCACCGAAGACCAGACCTGGGTGCAGGAGGTCGGCAAGCCCCTCGGCCTCGACGAAGACAGCCTGAAGACGCACCCCATGCGCCACGTGCTCACCATGGCGGTCGGTGTGGGGAGCGCCATTCGCATCCGCTATTACGCGGTGGCGCTGAAGCGCGATGCCATTATGATGCTTTCGAGCGACGGCCTGCATGGCGTGGTCCCGGCGGAGCAGATCGAATCGATTCTGGCCGATGCCGCAGGCACCCTGCAGGTAAAATGCGAGTTGCTGATCGCCGCCGCACATGCGGCCGGAAGCCCGGACAACGTAACTGTTCTTCTGCTGAAAAGAAAAACCCGGAAAGTGCTGAAGCCGGCCTGAACTATTTAGGATTGGGCGCAGCCTGGCGGGCACGCTCGGCGCGCCAGCTGTCATAGGCGGCTTTCTGCTGATCGTTCAGCAGCGCCCGGATCTGATCCACGTGGTCCATGCGGATCTGGTCGTGCATGGGTTTTTCTTTCGCGGCCAGTTCGTCGAGCTTACGCCTGGTATCCTCGAGAATCGAAGCTACCGAGCGCAGCTGGTCATCACTGGCACCGACTTTGGTACGCATCCCCTCCAGATAGCGCCGGCGGAATTCGACCAGGCTGGGCTTGGAGTTGTTGGCGCTCGCCGTGGTGGTTGCGTAGAGGCGGTGAGACACTACACCCACCAGAATTCCGCTCGCGAACACAAGTATCAAGTAGAGCGCAATGCTGAAACGATTGCGGGGCATGGGCAGCTTATTCGGTCTCCAGGTAAGAGATCCGATCGATATCCAGAGGCTCCAGGGCGGAGACGCGATCCGCGCTCCAGGCGTCCACGAACGTGGCATTGAAGAACGCGCTGGATGTATTCCCTGACGGATTCCTCGAGGAAACCATCATGCCGAGGATGACCGACGCTGCCAACGCAGCGGTCACCAGCCCTTTCGCAAACCGGCCGAACCAGTTGGTCGAAACCTCACGCGCCTCGATGCGCGCCCATAAAGCAGGCATAAAGTTAGCACCCGCTTCAGGGACCGGGCAGGCCTCGCGATATGCCTGAAAAAGCTCATCGAGACGGGATTCACGTTCCTTTGAGTTTCCCTGTTCCATAGCCTTGTTGAAGTTCATCATATCGCCTTTTCTTGCCGGGGCAACTTTCAACTTTCTGTTTCTGTCTCTTTCTCTTTGGCGTGCGAAGATGAAGCCCCGGTTACTTCCTTCATCTTTTTTAATACCCTTTGGCGGGCCCGAAAGAGCCGTACTTTCAGGGCGTTCTCATTGACGTCATAGATCTTTTCCAATTCCTTCAGTGAGAGCCCCTCGACCTCCTTCAGAGTCAGCAGGATACGGTCCTCCTCCGAGACATTGCTGAGCAACTCCTGCACGGTATCCCGCACGCGCCGTTTTTCCGTTTCGTCCGTCTGCGCCCGGGAGCCCGCAACTGCATCAGCCATCATGACTTGCTGTTCGGAAAGGTCCGCCATCCGGGATTCCACGCGCCGCCGGCTCTTGCGCAGGTAGTCGTACGAGGCATTCACTGTGAGCCGGTAAAGCCACGGTTCGAAGACTTCGGCCGTCCGCAACTGGCCGAGGGAGAAATAGAGGCGGATGAACACCTCCTGAGCGACATCCTCCACGTCTTCCGGGCGCCCGATGACGTGAGAAATGGTCCCCATGATGCGCCGGCGGTAGGCCGACACAATCTGGTTAAAGGCTGCGGAGTCGCCCTGCTGCGCCTTCTGGATCAGCTCGAACTCGACCAGCATCGCGTTAGTCTTCCGACACTTCGGTGGCGCGACGACTGAATCTGGACCGGATCAATCAGTGCCCACTATAACTCACCCGTTAACAAAGAGACCGTAATCCCCCGTTAACTCACTGAACACAAAACCTTTTCGCCCCTTCCGTTCGGTCTCGGGAATGCCTATAATCGCTTATCGACACGCGGACAAATTCGGCAGCACAACCGGATCGAGGTGCGCAGGATCCGGCAGCCCGCGCGCATGGCGCGCGGCTGATCTATGGGTCCCCATGGACAGCCTACATCCTTTCTTTCCTGTTCGTTTCGGCGGCCGTCGCCGCCAGTCTCGCGTTTATCGCGGTGCGGGGCCCGCTCCAGTTTCCGTTCGCCTTTTTCTACCCGGCGATCATGGCTGCCGCTTACATCGGCGGCAGCGCGCCCGGCCTGGCCGCCGTGCCCTTCAGCGCACTGGCGGCGATCGTGGTATTCCCTTACACCCCGGCAGCCGTAAACTGGATCGCCCTGGCGCTGCTCGGCCCCGTGTTCGCCCTCAGTATCGGCCATCTGCGATGGCTCCGCGACCGCAACCGCACCATCGACAGGGAACTGGTCAACTTCAAGTTGATCGGCGACCATGCGAGCGACTGGAACCTCCTCCTCGACGCCTCACTACGGATCCGCTACGTCAATCTCCGCGCCGCGACCGACCTCGGCTGGAGCGGAGACGAACTGCAGGGACGCAGCGTCGAGGTACTGGTTCCGGCAGCGCACCACGCGGCGCTGCGCGCTGCCGTGGATGCTGCCAGCCTCGGCACGGCGAAGCCGGTCGAGATAGCGTTTGAACGGCGGACGGGAGTGCCCGCGGAGATGGAGGTCAGCTGCACCGCCGTCGATACCGAACAGGGCCGCGTGACACATATCGCGGCGCGCGATGTGACCGAGAGAAAGGAAATAGCGCGGAAGCACGAGGAACTCCGGCACTGGCAGGGCCTGCGCACGCTGGCCGGCGGCATGGCGCATGAATTCAACAACCAGTTCACCGGAATTCTGGGCAATGCCTCGCTGGCGAAGCAGACTCTGCCGCCCGGTCACGAGTCGACCGGGATGCTGGATGCGGTCATCGCATCCTCGCAGCACTCCGCCGAACTCGTGCAGATGATGCTCGCCACTTCCGGTTACATGCCGCGCGCGAAGGAGCGCCTCGATCTCACCGAGGTGATGGATTCCACCCTCCGGAGCCTCAGATTTCCCGACGGTGTCCGGATTGTAAAGGATGCCGCCGAGATGACTGTCCTCGGAGACCACGCGACGTTCGAAACCCTTTTCCGGAGCCTGATATCAAACGCGGCCGAAGCTTACGGCGAAGCGGGGGGCGAAATTCGCGTTTCGATCCGCCGGGGTCAACCCGCGGTGGGCGTGCCCAATGTGCTGATGGTGGAGGATGGCGCCGCCGGAGAGGCAGATTGCGTGGGCATCATCATCGAAGACAGCGCAGGTGGAATCACGAACGAGGTGCTCAGTCACGCGTTCGAGCCGTTTTACACGACCAAGTTCGCCGGCCGTGGTCTGGGCCTTGCCGCGGTGCGAGGCATCGTACGGGCGTATTCGGGAAAGCTTATTCTGGCGACGGCGGTGGGTCAGGGAACGCGCGTCGAGGTCTGGCTCCCGAAGGATTCGCTGGGTGTAACGCCGGGGGTCGAGGCCGCCGGCGCGCTTGCCGATCGAAGCCGGCCGTCGGGCCTTCCGCCATTCTGACAACAGCCCGGTTTCTTTCGCCCCGTTACTTCCGTTTCTTCCGCCAATAGATACCGCCTGCATGGGATAAACTTGGCTGAATCCATTCACGACTGTGATCCCCACCCTCGCGTTTGCCCTGACACCCATTTTCTTCGGACTTCTGCTGGGGTACTTCGCCGGCATACGCGGGTTCGTGGACAATCGCGACGTCCACAGCCTCGTCCGATTCGTGATGAACTTTGCGCTGCCCTGTTCACTGTTTCTCGCCATAGCGCATACCGATCCGCGGATGCTGCGCAGTCAGGGCGGACTCATTGTGGTCCTCGGGCTGGTCTATCTGGCGCTGTTTTTCGTGACCCTGTTTCTGGCGCGAAGGAACTCCGCTTCGGGCGCGGCTGACAGCGCCGTTCTGGCGCTGACCCTCGCCTTTCCGAATGCCACCGCGGTGGGTATTCCGCTGCTCGATGCCTTGTATGGGCCGTCCGCCGCGGCCGCGAGCGCCATGGGTATCGCGATTGGCGCGGTCACCATCTCGCCCATCACGCTGGCCATTCTGGAGCACAGCACACCGAAGGGCCACGCGGTATCTCAGGCCGCGCAGATTCGCAGTTCGCTGTGGAAAGCCGTGAAGCGGCCGGTGGTCTGGGCGCCGGTGCTCGGCGTTTTGGCGGCACTGGTCAAACTCCATCTGCCGGATTTCGCCAACCGCAGTCTGACTGTCATGGGAAACGCCACTGCGGGAACGGCGCTGTTTCTGACCGGACTGATCGTCTCAGCGCAGCCATTCCGGCTGGACGGTCGGGTCATGGCGGCCATAATTGCGAAGAACCTGCTGCAGCCGGCGCTCTGCCTCGGGATCGCGTGGATGATCGGACTGTCCGTGGTCGAGACGCGGTACGCGGTTCTGATCGCGGCGATACCCTGCGGTTTCTTCGGGCTGGTATTCGGCAAGGGATTTAACTCCTCGCCGCTCACAGCCAGTTCCAGCCTGATCTTCAGCTATGTAGTCGGGATAGCGACGCTGGCAGGGTGGATTGTTCTGCTGGGGCGGCTGGGATAGACGGGATGAGCGCGGAGCGTGGAACTTTGGAAACGCACCACCTCGGCAGTTTCGGGGTGATATGACCAAGTTAACGCTTTGAGTGCGGGTTCAGCCCGAACCACGCCTGACGAGAGTCCCGCTCCGTGACAACAGATCATGCTGATTGTGTTTTTGATGGTAATGAATATCAAGGAGCCCGAACGTGGCTGAAAGTAAGAAAACCTAGACTAAAATCTGTGGGTGATCAGTCTGGACACAGCCGACGCTTCATAGCGCACCGCGAGGACATCGACAAAGTATCCAGCGAGTTTCGCATCGTTTGCCAAGAACTCATTTACCTCGCCGGGCTCAAGTAATCCGAGGTCGACTTTGATTGGCGATAGGCCTTGCTGTTAATCCGGCCAGGCAATGCTGACCTGCTCCCGATAATCTCCATTTCTCGCGAACACGCTGGAGGCAGAACAGAGGGCACTGCGCGAACGTTGAGCCCACTCAGGCACGTTTACGGCGTTCGGCTCGGGTTGCGACCGCGAGGAGCGCCCGGAGAGCATCATTAACCGATTTTGAATCCGGAAACGCCTCGGCCAGTTCGGGATCGAGGCGCGACACATTGGTTCCGCTGCGGTAGCGCTCCACATACTTGCCCCGCACGCCGCCGCTGAAGTCGTACTCCGCCCTCATCCCGGGGGTCCGTTTAGCAGGGGGTTTCTTCATACTCGAGTCTCTCCCGATTCGTTGCGGAGCGAGCGCTGATCAGGCGAGTCCGCTCTTTCCTTACAGTATGAACCACGATCAGGAGGCGTCGCTGGCTGGACATCCCGAGGATCACGAAACGCTCTTCGGCGGCGGCGTGGTCCGGGTCCGCAACCGTAATCGAAAGAGGGTCGCCAAAAACGGTGCTCGCCTCCGCAAAGCCGTGCCGTGCTTTCGCTGATTTGCCGCATCCTTTTTGAGGTCCCACTCAAAAGCGATTCCGTACATCTCCTGACGAGTCTAACGAAAAGGATTCAACGCACAGGAACGCCTCAGCCCAGCGACGTCTGCACGCTCAGCACCTGCCGGGCGCTCCTCTGCGGCAGCGGCATCCGGCGGACATACAGGGCCATCAGGGCCGAGAGAAGAGCCAGCGCCGCGCTCCCGTAGAAGGCATAGTTCCACGTCCCGGTCTTTTCGAACAGACTCGCCGCGATACCGCTGCCCAGCAGCGACGCGAAGCCTTTGGCGCTGTACAGGAAGCTGTAGTTGAGCGCCGAGTTTTTGGTTCCGTACAAATCGGCCAGCGCAGCGGGAAATAACACATACAGTTCGCCCCACGTGAGGAACACCAGCACCATCAGCACCACGAACATGGTGTCGCCGTTGCGTCCTACCGTCGTGGCGCCCACCAGGAAAATCGCCTGCAGCGTGAATGCGGTAAACATCGTCCGTTCCCGGCCCATGTGATCTGAAACCCAGCCCCACAGGATGCGGCTGGACCCGTTGGCGAGCGGCGTCAGAACCAGCGCCACAGTCAGCGCGGCCGCCCCGACATTGAAATTGGTTGCCACCGGTTTGAGTTGCGCGGTCACCATCAGCCCGCCGATTCCCACCGACAGCATGGCGAGAAAGAGGAAATAGAACTGCGGAGTCTTCAGCATTTCCCGGCAATCGAAGTGAAGACCATGACTCCGGACATTCTTCTTCACGGCCGCCGCTGCCGTCTTGTAATCCGCCGGCGGATTCACCAGCACAAGGCCGGCCAGCACAATCAGCGCGCCGTGCGAGATGCCGGTCCACAGGAACGTGTCGGCATAGCCGATCTTATGAATCAGGTGGTCAAAGAGCGGATTGAACGCGGCCGCGCCCATCCCGTAACCCGCCGTAATGATTCCCGAAGCCATGCCGCGCCGGTCGGGGAACCATTTCACCGCCATCGCCACACCGCACGCGTAGACGCACGCGACTCCAATGCCGGCCATACAGTACAGCGCGTAAAAAGAGGTCAGGCTGCCGACGTGTCCCAGTGATCCCCACCCCACTGCACAGAGCACGCCTGAAACAGCCATAAGAATTCGGGGACCCGTCTTGTCGATAAACGAAGCCACGAACGGCATCGTCCACGTCCCCGCGGCGACGAACAGGCCAAAGCCCCACTGCACTTCGGAAAGACTCCAGTGCTGCGCCGCATGCGCCTTCACCATCGGCTGCGCAAACAGGGTCCATGCGTATTGCAGGTTGCCGATCATTACCATGCCGACAAAGGCGGACCACAGCCTGAACCAGCGATTCATACGACACCGCCCCGGCGGTTCATTTGCCGGCTCTCTTCGTCACATCGAGCAGTTTCGTACACGCGTAAACGGTCCTGGTGTGCGGCATCGCCACACCGACCCGTTCCCCGATTTCGACCACCGCGCCGATCACAGCTTCGAGTTCCATCGGCCGTCCGGCTTCGAGATCCTGCAGCATCGACGTCTTATGCTCTCCGACCTTTTCGGCACCCGCGATGCGCTGGTCGATCGATATCGGAAGTTCGATGCCCAGCTTCGCCGCGACGGCTTCCACCTCGGTCATGATATTACGGACCAGGCCGTTGACGCCAGGATCGCGCACCATCGCCACCAGCGTCGCGCCGGTGAGCGCGCTGATCGGATTGAACGCCACATTGCCGAGAATTTTGACCCAGATTTCATGGCGAATGCGCGCGGTAATGGGGCAGCGCAGTCCGGACTGAATCAGCGCATCGGCGATCGCGCGGCAGCGCTCCGAGCGCGTGCCGTCCGGTTCGCCCAGCGAAATGCGGTTGCCCTCATCATGCCGGATCACGCCGGGCTCGACGATGTCCGTCCCCAGATACACCAGCGACGCTACCACGCTGCGCTGCGGGATGGAACGCGCAATCACGCCGCCGGGGTCGACACGTTCCAGCGGCTGCTCGTCAAAGTACCACCACGGTATGCCGTTCTGTGTGCTGACGACTGTGGTGTTCTCGCCGATGAGCGGCGCAATCTGCGGCGCCAGCGCCGTGAGGCCGTGCGCCTTCACCCCGAGAAAAATCACGTCGAACGTCCCGGCGTTTTCCAGATTGCCGATGACTTTCGGCCGCACTTCGAAGTCGCCGGCCGCACTGAGGACGCGCAGTCCGCGCTCCTGCATTGCCGCCAGATGCGGCCCCCGCGCGAACAGTGTGACGTCAAGGTTCGCCCGCGCCATTTTGGCGCCGATGTAGCCGCCGATGGCCCCGGCCCCCGCGATGAGAAATCGCATTGCGCCCTGGTTACGCGCCTGCGAGCGCCTTCGCTACAGCGCCGCGCTGAATCTTGCCCGTCGCCGTACGCGGGATCGTCTCCACGATGTAGAACTTCTTGGGCCGCTTGAAATCCGCCAGCCGCTCCTTGCAGAATGCCTGCAGTTCGGCCTCATTCGCCGATTCGTTTTCCTTCAGCACGATCGCCGCGGCCACTTCTTCGCCCCACATCTCGTGCGGCACGCCGAACGCCACCGCCTCAGCCACCTTCGGATGAGTCAACAGCACTTCGTCGATTTCGCGCGGACCGATCTTTTCGCCGCCGCGATTGATCAGCTCTTTGATGCGGCCCGTGAGCGTCAGATAGCCGTCGGCATCGAGAAAGCCCTGATCGCCGGTGCGGAACCAGCCGTCCGTATAGGATTTGGCGTTGGCCTCAGGATTGTTCTCGTAGCCGGAAACAACGTTCGGCCCTTTGATGACCACTTCGCCCCGTTCGCCCGTAGCGAGCAGATTCCCGGCATCGTTCATGATGCCGATCTCGACGCCGGTGCCCGGACCCACAGATCCTGCTTTGCGCGCCGCCGGCGGCTTGGGATTCGAGGCCATCTGGTGCGAGGCTTCCGTCATGCCATATGCCTCCAGCACTGGCGCGCCGAAGACCTGCTCCATCTTCGCCATCATTTCGGGCGGCAGCGCCGCGCTGCAGGAGCGAATGAAGCGCAGATTATCGGCACCCGCCGGCCGTTCATTCCCCGCGCGCGAAAGCAGCAGGTTGTGAATTGTCGGCACCGCGGAATACCAGGTCGCCCCGGTATCGCGCACCGTGCGCCAGAACGACAGCGGATTGAACTTACCCGGCACCACCACGGTACCGCCCGACAGCAGCGTCGAAAGCGTCGATGCCACGAGGCCATGCACATGGAACAGCGGCATCACGCACAGCGAAACATCTTCGGGCGCGAGTTGATAGTGCTCCACAATGTTCTGCGTCGAAGCCGTGATGTTGCGATGCAGGATGGGCACGCGCTTGGGGCGGCCGGTGCTGCCCGAGGTGTGCAGAACCAGCGCCACGTCGTCGCCCGTGGGCAGCGCGGCGGTCTTGCCGGAAGGCGCCCCCGCGATACGAACGTAGCCGGTGTCGTCCATTTCGAGAGAGTAGACAGGAATCTTCAGTGTCTCGGCGGCCTTACGTGCGGCCTCTGCGCCGTCCGGCGGGACCAGCAGCACCTTCGCGCTGGTGTCGTCCAGATAGAACGCAAACTCGTCTTCGCGATAGCCGGAATTGAGCGGCGCGGCCGTGCCTGCGACAGACGCGGCGATGAAACTCGTAATGGCGGGCAGGCCATTGGGCAGGACGGTCGCAACGCGGTCGCCGCGTCCGATGCCGAGCGACGCCAGAGCATTGGCCATTTCGACGACCTGATCGACGAGAGCCTTATAGGTTACCTTAACTCCGGACTCGGGAATGACAATCGCCGTGCGTCCGGCGGGCGGAACCTGAATCAGTTCCAGCAGAGTGGTTGGGTTGGACATCAGACATACTGTACCGCCGGCGGTCTTGCCGCCGGTGCATTTGTCCGATCAAAGCCCGACCGCAGGCCGTCCGAATGGCCGTCGGGAACTCTTTCGTCGCATTAGCGGTCTACAATTTGAAGCTAACATGGGCGCGCCACGCGTGGCAGCAGCAAGCAACTCAGCGAAACCAACAAAATGGCGCCTGAAGACAACCTTCTGGCTGGACGTTGCGCTCCTGATTGCGGTCTGCGCGCTGCAGACCGTTCGTTTCACCGGACTTGTCATCCACGAGTGGCTCGGACTCGCAATCGTGGGCATGATTTTCGCTCACCTGCTGTTTTCCTGGAGCTGGATAGCCTCGCTCAGCCGCCGCCTGTTCACCGCGCAGTCCGTCCGCGCGCGCATCAACTACTTTTTCAATCTGAGTCTCTTCGCCGCCGTCACCGCCGCAATCTTCTCCGGCATTCTGATCTCCCAGAACGCGATTCCGGCGTTAACCGGCACCGCGGCCGCGCCGGACATGGATTGGCGCTGGGACTCGCTCCACAACGATTTCTCGCAGTTTGTAATCATACTGTCCGGGTTTCACCTTGCGATAAATCTGGACTGGGTGCTCGCGCCCGCAGAGAAGCTTTTCGGCCGCGCAATCAGAGGCGCGCTGTGAAACCCTTGCGCGTGCTGTCCAGGATCGTTCTTATCTCGCTGGGGGCCGCTGCCTTTGTCGGATTGACAGCCGTCTATGGCGGTCCGTTGCGGCATGATCGGCCGCATCCTGCCTGGCAAGTTTGGCGAAATCACCGTCCGTCCGGGCCGGAAGTCAGTCAGTTTCCGGAATTCATCGGTTATGTTTTTTTGTTGGTATTCTTCGCCGGGATCGGACGCCTGGCATTCCGCTTGCGGCTCTCCCCGGTCTCGCGCAGCGAAGCGCAACCAATCTCGTTGAACCTGCACCGAGCACGGCCGGGACTGAGATCCCCTTGCGCCGGAAACGCTGCCGCTTCCCCTACCGGAACAGCCGCGGCGCAAAGTCATTCAGATATTCGCGCCAGTTGATCCACGTATGCCCTCCGCCCGTTTCGTGCAGCGTCAGTTTGATGTTGTACTTTTCGAGGGTGCCTTTGAGCTGCGCAGGATTCCGCACTACCGGGTCTTCGCTTCCATACGCGTAATACACCAGCTTCATGTCCTTCGCCGCCTGCTTCAGCGCCGCATCGTTGGCCTTCTCGTACTGCTCCCCGCCTCCGACCATGGAGAACACGCCGACATAGTGAAAAATCTCGGGATGCGGCAGTCCGTTCTGGATCGTATGCGCGCCACCCATCGACAGCCCCGCCATCGCGCGATTGTTCGCATTCGCTATGGTCCGGTAATTCGCGTCGACATAGGGCACCACCACTTTGAGCAAGTCATTGCCGAAATCAGGATTCTGCAGCATGTTCCCTGCCCCGCCATTCGGGCCGCCGGGGCTCGGGCGGTCCGGCGTATGCCCGTTCGGCATCACCACAATCATCGGCTTAGCCTTCCCCGCCGCGATCAGGTTATCGAGGATATTGCCGGCGCGCCCCACCGAAGTCCAGCTGTCATCGCTGTCCCCGGCCCCGTGCACCAGATACAGCACCGGGTACACCTTGTTATTTTTCTCATACCCCGGCGGCGTGTAAACATGCATGCGCCGCACGACGCCCAGCGGCTCCGACCAGTACTCCACCGTCGCCACGCTGCCGTGCGGAACATCCTTGTGCCATGCCTCGAAATCCTCCGCGGGACCCGTGACCTCGACGAGCGAATCCACATTCGACCGCTCCAGCGAAAACTCCCGCGCGGCCGGATCCGGCACCCGCACGCCATCCACAAAGAAGAAGTAGCGATACGTATTCGGGGCAATCGGATTGGGCGTCGTCACGCTCCAGAGACCTTTGTCGTCTTTCGTCATCGGCCGGCCTTTGCCGCCCGTGAATGAGTTGGGCGCGATGTCTTCGTTGTCGCTCGTGCCAAGGGTGACGGCAGTCGCGTCCGGCGCGCAGATGCGGAAGGTGACCCGCCCGTCGGGCAGTTGCTCCTGCGACTGGTAGTTGGCCATCCCCATTCCGGTCGGCGAGGCGCACCGATTTGGATCTCCACCCCTTCCAGACCCGCTGCGTCCGGCCGCTCCGGGCGCGGGCGGAGCCTGCTGCGCCGTCCCGGCAACCGCGGCAACGACAAAGAGGATGATCGCTTTGGTCATGCGAGCAGTATATGTCAGGAGCGGCTCACCGAGAGGCTCAATATCGACCGAGCCGGGTGCGGGCGGAGAGAGACAGTCAGGGCTCTGCAGGCCCGTCACACCCATGGGCGCGCAGATGCGTTTCCCAGGCCTCGCGTGCCAGCTTGCAGCGGTCTTTTGCCGCACGTACGCTGATAAGCAGGGTGCTGAAGGTTGTCGCGGTGAACGGCTTCTCCAGTTCCTCGGCGCAGGCCGTAAACAGGGCGAGCGCCTCGTTATATTCCTCCCAGAGCCGTTCCCGTTCAGGGCAACTCACCCGTTCAGGATATCTGATTGCATGCGGAGTTCTCCGAGCGACAGGACTTCGCCGATAACCTAACCATGGTTAACAGGAAGCTTACCTGTCAGACATACGCATCCGACCCACAAGCTCGGGAAAAACTGATCCTCACCTTACCACCCCGACATCTCGCAGGCCGTCCAGCACGAACTGCACCGCGATCGCCGTCAGCAGCAACCCCATCAGGCGGCTCAGAATCCGGATGCCGGTTTCGTGCAGATAGGACCCCACGCGTTCCGCCGCCGCGAGGATCACGAACGACAGCAGCGCCGACGTGGCCACCGCCGCCAATATGATGCCGCGGTGCAGCCAGTCGGGCGTCTGCGACATCAGCACGGTGACCGACGACATCGCGCCCGGACCCGCCAGCATGGGGACTCCCAACGGCGTGATTCCGGCGTCTTCCTTTTCCGTGCCCTCTTCGGTTTCCCCGGGCGTTTCTTTCGTGGCCGAACGGCGCGCTCGCAGCATATCGATACCGATCAAGCCGAGGATTACGCCGCCCGCAATGCGGAACGCCGGCAGGGTGATTCCGAACATCTCGAAGATGTACGGTCCGGCGAGGGCGAAGATGGAAAGCACGAGGAAGCAGGTCCACGAGGCGCGCCCGGCCGTCCGGCGGCGGCGCTGCCGGTCCGTGTGCACGGTCATGATGAGGAACGTCGGCACCGCGGCAATCGGGTCGACCAGCGCGAAGATCGACGTAAATGCGACCAGCGAGAACTGCAGCAGTCCCATGTGCTTCAGCCTCTTCAGCCGCGGCCCACGAAGGGCATCGCAGTGGCCATCAGCGTCATGAACTGCACGTTCGCCTCGAGCGGCAGGTTGGCCATGTAGAGCACCGCGTCGGCCACATGCTTCACGTCGAAGCGCGGTTCCGCCATCTCGGTGCCGTTCGCCTGCATCACGCCCGCCGACATGCGCGCGGTCATTTCGGTTTCCGCGTTGCCGATGTCGATCTGGCTGCACGCGATGTCGTATTTGCGCCCGTCGAGCGCGATGCACTTTGTAAGGCCGGTTACGGCGTGTTTCGTCGCCGTGTACGGCGCGGAGTTCGGACGCGGCGCGTGCGCCGAAAGCGAGCCGTTGTTAATGATGCGCCCGCCGCGCGGCTGCTGCGCCTTCATGATTCTGATGGCTTCCTGCGCGCACAGAAACACGCCGGTCAGGTTCACGGAGACCACCTTGTTCCACTGCTCGAGGGTCAGGTCTTCCATCGGCAGCGCGCGCCCCCCGGTGCCCGCGTTGTTGAACAGCACGTCGAGGCGGCCGAACACTTCGCCCACACAGTTGAACAACGCTTTCACCGACGCCGGCTTCGAGACGTCGGTGGGCACGACGATCACTTTGCCGCCATGCTTGTATGCAGCGTCGGCGGTTGCCCGCAGAGCCTCGGCGCGCCGCCCCGCCAGCACGACGGAATAACCCGCGGACTGCAGCGCGAGGCTGACAGCTTTCCCGATGCCGCTGCCGGCGCCGGTTACCACCGCGATCCTCTCGTTAGACACCATTTCCCTTTCCTTCCGACTATACCGTTCCAGCGGGAGGCTAAGGCCGACCATCGCTCCGGACTGCGACGCTGGAAGCGAGTGGCAGAGCCTGATCTGAAAGACCTTGTCGAAAGCTTCGTCGCCGCGGCGGCCCGGCCTGCGATGCTCGATCCCGGCGAAGAACCGCTCCTGCTGCTGGCCGATCAGTGGAACGTCTCCGAGTGGAACGGCCGCCTTGTGCTGCAGGCGTGGGATGCGCACCGTAATCTTGTGCGCAAAATCGTCGGTCTGAAGGAGCGCCGGCGCGACCGGCTGTGTTTTTTCACGGAGCGCTTTCGAAAAGCCGACGCGGTACTCGAAATCGCCGACCTCGCTGCCCCCGCCGGACGCGACCTCGAACGCCGTGCGACGCGCGTCGCCTTCTGCGAGCGCTTCCGCCTGATGCTGGCGCGCGAATGGCCAGGATGGCAGACCGTCGAAGTGAGCGCCGACGCCAATCTGGAAGCGAGCCTGTCGACATCCTACGCGCGCGCCCTGCTGCGGCAGGGTTCCATGGGGATCGCTGTAATGGCCGCAGCTCCGGACACCATCGGCAGCGCGGGAATCGTAGCCTTCGGGCTGATCTGGCTCGATCATCTGCGCCGTCGCGAAAAAGCGCTTGCGATCAGTCGCCTTCTGCTCTGCGTGCCGCTGGGCGGCGAGAGCGATGTGGCGCCCCGCGTGGCTTGTCTCGATCCGGCAAAGTTCACCTGTCAACTGCTCGCATTCGATGAAAGGGACCGCGCGGGAATGATCGACCTCGCCGATGCGGGTAACGTGGAATCCACGCTGCCGCCGTGCCGGCATATGCCGAACACCGAGGCACCGGAGCTGCCCGAACTGAACGATGTCGATCGCATCGATCAGGCCGACGGGTCGATAAGCCTCCAGGTGCGCGGCTTGGAATTCGCGCGCGCAGCCGGCACCAAGATCGTCTGCGGCATCGCACGAAAAAAGCGGGCGTCGCTCGAAACAGTGGCCGCGACGGCAAGGGAAATCGCCCGCGTTCGTGCGCCCGAAGCCGGCGACCATCAGCATCCTCTCTATTCGATGAATCCGGAAGGCTGGCTCGAATCGCAGGTGCGCGCCAACCCGGGCGTCATCGATGCCTCGCTGCGTTCCGTCCCGATCTACGGCCAGGTTCCGGTATTCGACGGTGGAGACCGCGGCGTCATCGACCTGCTCGGCATCGACCATACTGGTCGGCTGGTCGTGATCGAACTCAAAGCCACGGCCGATCTGCAGCTTCCCTTTCAGGCGCTCGATTACTGGCTGCGCGTGCGCAAGCACCTCGACGCGGGCGATTTCGAGCGGCTCGGATACTTCGCCGGACACCTGATCACCCGCCAAACGCCGCGCATTCTTCTGGTCGCACCGGCGCTCGAGTTCCACTCGACCACCGAGACCATCCTCGAATCGTTCGCGCCCATCGTCGATGTAACCCGCATCGGCCTCGCGTCTGACTGGCGCAGGGAACTACGCGTGATGTTCCGACTTCGCGGCAGCGAGCGCCCCTAGCTTCTCGACGACGGTTCCCGCCAGCGCGAACTTACTGCCGCCGAGATCGTGCCCCGCCCCCGCGACCTCGATCAACTCGTGGCGCGCCGGGATCAGCTTCAGCGCTTCGGTCATTTCGTCGATCATGCCGAACGGATCGTTCGACCCGTGCACGAACAACGAAGGCGTGCGCAGCGCCGGGAAATGAGCCGTACGCGGCTTGTCCGGTTTGCCCGGCGCGTGCAGCGGATAGGACAACAGCAGCAGCGCTTCCACCAGCCCGGGCTGCTCGGAAGCCAGAATCGTCGACTGGCGGCCCCCGTAGGACTGCCCGCCGAGAATCACCCGGCCGCCCTGCAGAATCCTGTGCATCGCCGTCACCGCTTCACACAAGCTGGCGCGATCGTTCGCCGCCGAGGCAGGCGACGGCGGTCCGGACGGCCTGCGCTGGCGGAACGCCATGTCGCAGCGCAGCACGTGGTATCCCGCATCGCAAAACGCCTCCGCCAGCAGGACGAGCAGATGCATCTTCGCATTGCCGCCCGCGCCATGTGTGAGCACGAGACCGAGATTGCCCGGATGTTTCGGCGCGTGCAGGTATCCGCGCACGGAATCTTCGTTGAAAGGCGTCATAATGTTTTATCCATGACTATCACGGAATCGGCAGTCGAAATTCCCACCCCCACAGGCCCCATGCGTTCTGTCGTGTTTCGACCGGCTGAAGAAGGGCGAAAATACCCCGGGCTCGTGTTCTATTCCGAGATCTTCCAGATCACCGGGCCGATCCATCGCACCGGCGCTTATCTCGCCGGACACGGGTACATCGTCGTCGTGCCGGAGGTCTATCACGAACTCGAACCGGCCGGCACTGTACTGGCCTACGATCAGGCGGGCGCCGATGCCGGCAACGCGCACAAGATCGGCAAGGAACTGGCGGCCTACGATTCCGATGCGCGCGCCGCGCTCGATTATCTGAAATCCCACGAAGCCTGCACGGGCAAGCTCGGCGTAATGGGCATCTGCCTCGGCGGCCATCTGGCGTTCCGCGCCGCCATGAACCCGGATGTCCTCGCCGCCGCGTGTTTCTACGCCACCGATATCGATAAAGGCACGCTCGCCAGGGGCATGAAGGACGATTCGCTGGCGCGCGCGGGCGACATCAAGGGCGAACTGCTCCACGTCTGGGGGCGGCAGGATCCGCACATCCCGCTCGCGGGCCGCCGCATCATTCATGCCCGTCTGGAAGAGGTGGGAGCGAACTTCCGCTGGGTGGAAGTCAACGCCGCCCACGCGTTTCTGCGCGACGAAGGCCCGCGCTACGACCCCGCTCTGGCCCGGGTCTGCTACGAGTTCGTGTTCGAGCTTTTCCACCGCAGACTCACGTAATCGATATAATTTGAAGGCAAATGGACGTATTCGACGAACTGATCCACCTGCGCGGTCTGGGGCAGAAGTGCGCCCTGGCGACGATCGTCCAGGTGCGCGGCTCCATCCCCAGTTTTGAGAGCGCCAAGCTGCTGGTGCGCGAGGACGGGTCGATGGTGGGCACCATCGGCGGGGGATGTGTCGAGGCGGAAGTCTGGAACGCCGCCCGCGAAGTGATTTCGAGCGGCAAGCCGCGCCACATGTCGTTCAGCCTCGGGCAGGACGCCGCTTACGACAACGGCCTGATCTGCGGAGGGCAATTGGACGTTTTCGTGGAATGCATCGAGCCCCAGCCCGCGGCGATTATTTTCGGCGGCGGGCATATTTCGAAAAGTCTCGCCAGGGTTCTCGACCTCGCCGGGTTCCGCGTTTCGGTGTCCGATAACCGGGAAGCCTTTGCCAACCGTGAGCGCTTTCCCGAAGCCGCCGAAGTGCATGCGGACGAGTACGAAGAACTTTATCCAAAGCTGAACATTACGGAATCGACCTACATCGTGATCGTGACGCGCGGCCATCGGGACGACATGCGCGTGCTGCGCTGGGCCGTCACGACGCCGGCGAAATACATTGCGATGATCGGCAGCAAGCGCAAGGTGATCGCGGTAATCCGCGAACTGGAGAAGGAAGGCATCGGCTCCGACGCGTTCGACCGCATCTATGCGCCGATGGGATTCGAGATCGGGGCCGTATCTCCTGAGGAAATCGCCATTTCCGTCGCAGCCGAGATGATCGCGATGCGCCGCGATCCGGATGGAAACTGGCGGAGGTTGTCGAAATCTATTTTTCACGACGAGCATATGCGGGAGAAGCTGCTGGCCAAAGAAAGCCAGTGAACATCACGGGCATCATACTCGCGGCCGGCGAATCGCGCCGCATGGGGCGGCCCAAAGCGTTTCTGCCTTTTCGGGGCGGGACGTTTGTGTCGGAAATCGCCGGGGTTCTGGCGCTGCGCTGTTCGACAGTGATCGCCGTATTCGGACATGACGCGGCACGCTTCATCGAAATGGCCCGCCCGCTGGGTGTTCAGGCCGTCGAAAACCCAGATTATGCATTGGGAATGCTGACCTCTCTGCAGCGCGGCCTGCGTGCGGTGGCCGGCGACTGCGATGCGGTCCTGTTTACCCTGGTGGACCATCCGGCCATTTCGCTCGCGACAGTCGATCTGCTTCTGCAGTCGAAAGCGCCCGTCGCGATCCCCCGCTGCGACGGGAAGCGCGGACATCCGGTGATGATCCGCGGCGCGATCCGCGAGGAGTTCCTGCGTGAACCGGCCTCTGCCAAGGTGCGCGACGTCATCGACCGCCACGCGGCAGAAATCGAGTACATCGAAACAGGCGACCCGGGAATCTCGGACGACATCGACGACCCGGCACTATACGAAAAACTGCTGGCCCGCGAGGCGCGCCTGTGAAGCGGCGCCTCTGGTTCTTCGCTATCCTCGCGCTGCTGGCCGCGGCCTTCTACGTCCCTCGCATCAGCGCAGGGCGATATCGCGACAGCGTACGCGCGGCGCTCGAGAAAGGCCTCGGCCGCGAGGTGGATTTCAGCGACGTGCGATTCCGCCTGCTGCCGACGCCCGGGATTACTCTCACGAACGTCGTCATCGGCGAGGATCCGGCGATCGGCGCCGAGCCCTTCGCGTATGTCACAACGCTGATCGCGGTGCCGCGCATCACGTCTCTGTTCGGAGGGCCGCTGGCCTTCGCCTCGATCAGTCTGGAAGACGACGTCAGCCTGAATCTGACGCGAGTGGATCACAACGAGACCGGCGTGAACTGGAACCTCGCCTCGCTGTTGCGGCCCGCCACACTGCAGGCATTCCCGAGCGTTCACCTGAGCGGAGGGCGGATCAATTTCAAATTCGGCGACACGAAATCGGTGGTTTATCTGATGAACACGGACGTGGATCTGTGGCCGCCGGATTCGGCCGACGCGCCCTGGACACTTCGCGTGCATGCGGATCCCGCGCGGACGGACCGCCGGGCGGGCAACGGGTTCGGCAGCTTTGTGGCACGCGGCCAGTGGCTGCCGAAAACAAATACAACAACGCTTGACGTGAAGCTGGAGAAGAGTGAACTGGACGACATCCTGACGCTGCTCAACGGCTATGAGAGCAGCATCCTCGGAGAAGTCTCGGGCGATGCGCATCTGGCCGGTCCGCTGAACCGGATCGGCATCGCCGGCCGCATGACGGTGTCGGACGTGCATGGCTGGAATCAGACTCCGCCGGGCGGCAACGCGTGGCGGTTCGCGGTGGGCGGAGCCATCGATCTGCCGGGACAGACGGTCGATCTGAATGCGCGGACGATAGACGCCCAGTCGCCGCTGGCGGTGAGGTACCGGGTGGCCGATTATCTGCGGCGACCGAGATGGGGAGTGACCGTGAACGTGAATCACTTCCCGCTGGCCCCGGTGCCGGAAATTGCGCGCAATCTGGGTTTTCCTGTGCCTGCCGATTTCAAATTCGACGGCATGGTGGACGGCGCGGTGGGGTTCTCGGTGGCCGCGGGGTCGCCGCGAATGGACGGCGCCCTGAGTCTTTCGAATGCAACGTTCATGGTGGCCGGCACGCCACCCCTGCATATGCCAGGCGCAGCGCTGCAGTTCGCGGGCAGCACGATTGCGCTGCAGGCTGCCAGCATTACAAACGAAGCCAATGAGACGGCCGCCATAGCCGGATCGTGGGACGCCGATTCGCGGAGGCTCGACGTGCAGCTGTCGAGCGACGGAATGTCGATCGCTTCCCTGAAAAGACAGATTTCCGTGGCTGGCATTCCGCTGCTGGGCAGTGCGACGTCGGGAACATGGAAGGGCGCGCTGCGGTACCGCGGTGACGGCACGGAGGCGGGCTGGAGCGGAGGCGTGAATCTCGAGGACGCGGACATTCCGTTTGAGGCATTCGCCAAGCCGCTGCACGTGGAGTCGGCGGAAGCGGCGATCGAGGGGGCGGAGCTTTCTCTGAAGCGTGTCAGTCTCTCGATCGGCGGGATCGAGGCGCAGGGCGAGTATCGATATGAAGCCGGCGCGCC
>Ga0182030_10004941_pt1 | contig 28392 bp, 23 predicted proteins | sample 812S3MmetaG_FD_121299 | JGI IMG/M metagenome (GOLD analysis project Ga0182030, IMG submission 121299) | Permafrost microbial communities from Stordalen Mire, Sweden - 812S3M metaG (Illumina Assembly) | ecosystem: Environmental > Terrestrial > Soil > Wetlands > Permafrost | place: Sweden... | reverse complement strand
GGGGCCGTTGGCGCAGTCTGGTAGCGCACTTGCATGACACGCAAGGGGTCGCAGGTTCAAGTCCTGCACGGCCCACTAACAAAATACCTGGTGAGAGGCAGTGACCTCAGACCACTTTTAACCGAAAACCCGCCTCGAGCGACCGTTGTCAGCAGTTGTGTCAGCAACGAGAAAACGGGGCATTGTGTCAGGTTCTAGAGGCAACGGCGAAGGTTCAATCTATCAGAGGTCGTCCGATCGACGGTGGCTCGGCGTCGTGACGATTGGGCGCGACGGTAACGGACGAGTGGTTCGCAAGACCGTGTCGGCGAAGACCCGAGCCGAGGTGGTTGGAAAACTGAAGAAGCTTCAACGACAACTCGACGACGGACTGCCCGCCCCCGATTTGAAGATGACGGTGGCCCAGTTGCTCAATCAATGGCACGACGACGTCCTGCGTCACCAGGTCGCCGCCAGCGCCGCGCTCAGCTATTGGACGATCGCAAAACATCACATCATCCCGATCCTGGGCAGCAAAAGGCTTGTGAACCTTTCGACTGTCGACGTCGACCGACTGCTGTCGTCGAAGTTGGACGGCGGACTTTCAGTTTCCACGGTCCAACGTATTCGGGGCGTGTTGGGTCAGGCCATCGATCAAGGCATTCGTTGGGGTTGCGTCAACAGGAACGTCGCGCGACTCTCGAGGTCGCCCAAGCAACAACGACGCGAGGGCCGGACACTCACTTACGAGCAGGCGCGACGACTTCTGAAGGAGCTCGAAGGTCATCGCCACGAGGCGTTGTACTCCCTGATGCTCTCCACGGGTTTACGTCGGGGCGAAGCCTTAGGTCTGAAGTGGCAGGACTTTGATGAAAAGGCGCGAGTCATTTCTGTGCGTAGGCAACTTAAGCGCGAAGGCGGAACTCTCGTAACCGCCGACACGAAGACGGCGCGGAGTCGGCGGTCAGTGAATCTCCCTCGAGGCTTGGTGAATCTGATCCTGGAGCACCGAAAACGACAGGACGAAGAGCGAAACGTGATGGACGAACTCTGGACCGATACAGGCTTCATATTTACGACCAATTTTGGTACGCCAGTTGATCCAAGAAACCTCAATCGAGACTTCGCAATCATTTGCCAGCGAGCTGGACTTGACCACTGGCACCCTCATGAACTGCGTCATTCTGCCGCGAGCCTCATGCTCGCGAGCGGCGTCAAACTGCAGGTGGTCAGCGAGGTTCTTGGACACGCGTCAATACGGATGACTGCGGATGTATACGGACACATATTGGCGCCGGATCGGGAGGCTGCTGCCGAAGCCATGGACCGAGCCTTTTGGAAATAGGCGTGAGGACGTGTACTCCCGCGATACCTATGTCGTAAGCGGCGTCAGTCCTTTAGATCATCGGCAATCGTTGACGGCCGCCACCAGGTAACTCAGTGCAACGACTGCAAACTCTGTGTCCGTTAACGGCAGTTGCGCATTTGGAGCGCGGCGTCATTAATTTTTGTCACTACATCCGTAGTAACGAAGCAAATTAGGGAATCTCTACTGCTGATCGTAATGAGCGAATAGTACGAGATGTAATACCTGATCAACTAGTTGTTCTGGTTGACGTGGCCACCTTGAGGTGACTCAAATGTATCCGGGGACAAGTTGTCTCAAGGAAAGGAAGTCATGATGCAGGGTGTTCGCAGTTGGTCATGGAACGAAGATTGGGAGCCTCAACTTCATCCGGGTGAGGTGATTTGGGCCAGCGTGGTGAACGGCATAGAAAACCGTCACGCTTCGGGCAAGTTTCGACCATGTGTGATCGTTGAAGCGCCACAATACGGTTGCCTGACAGTTGTTGGATTGACGTCAAAGGGGCTCACTAAGAAGGGTGATCGTCGACTGCAACTCGTCGACAGCCAAGACTGGGGACTTCGTGGCCAAAGTTATGTCTATGGCAGACAATTGACGAGGTTGGCGCGAATCGACGTGGCAGAGCACCTCGGTTGGCTGTCTAATGAGGATGCCGAGGCAATAGCGGACGTCTACCACCTTGCATCTGACTGGACGGCAATAGATGAAATAGTGGTGTCCTGATGGCGATTCGTGAGCAACGATTTATCAGCGACGGTGATGACGACGCAGTACGCATATTCCTCGACAATCCCGAAATAAAAGTGAACTACGGAAAAACCCTGGGTCTATGGGTTTTGTTTGTCGGCGGCGAAGCACGTGCAGAATTACTGGAAGGATTACGACGTGAATTGAAGTCAGGAAAATTGGCGAGCCTTGCACTGTCTGAATCAGCCAAGCTGGATGACACCTCGAACGATTATCTTTTCGCTCAAGAAGAGGGCTATTTGACTCGAGAACAATTCTTCAAGCGATTGCATCACTTCGAAATGATGGGATTTGACGGCGCGTGGATATACGTGGATGGTGGTTCGTCACGTGACAAATCGGCACGTCGAATATTGGCTGGCAAGAGTCCACGTGGCACCGCAAGGGAAAAAGTCTTGCGAAATGGCGTTGAATCCGAATGGAAGGACGTTCCTTTCCGTTTGAGGCAATCCGGCGGTCGGTGGTTGACTGAATGAAAGTGAGGAGCACCGAACTTTCATCCCTGCTCAAGAGTCGCGTGCCGGTCCACGATCTCGGACCACGGGAGGTGGAGTTCCTGCGCGGAAGTTCGTGAATGCGCCGACTGCTGCTAGTCGTATATCCGTCACCAGATCAGGGTCGCCGCGGAGCAGGTGCGCGAGGGAATCGATCTTTTCGACCCACGCGTTCCGCGACTGAAACTCATCACCTGCGACGACCCGAGTAATCGCCCAGAGCACGCCGCATGCTAGGCCGTCAGCTTCACGTAGGTCTTCCTCCGATACTGGAGATCCGCTGTGAACAAGTCGGCTTCGCACTTCGTATATGCGTCGGACGCCGGCCGCTTCTTCGGCAAAGGTTCTCGATCGAATTCGATGTGTAAGGACGCTTGTGCGGTCCGCTACCGTCGAATTGTTCTTTCCGTCTTCGCCAAGCAAGTGGTCGAGCGCGATCACGAAGTAGAGGAACGCCTCGCGCACATTGCCATCTCCATAGTGGACACGCGCATCCTGCATTAATCCAGCGAAAGTCTGAGCCGCTAGATCAATTGTTCGGTCGCGACCCGAGAGATTATCGACGCCGAACTCGTTTACGAGCCACTGACGGGCGTCCTGCCATGTCTTTGGCGGTGGAGTGTTCAGATTAAGACCGGGCATGTGGAAGATTGCCCAGCATCCGGCTTTCGTCTTTCGAGAAGCCGTCCAGGTGAACAGATGAATGCCATACGACCAATTCACCAGTGTTGGGAAATCTACTGCTGCGAAGCCGGCTGCTTCGACAAGACTGAGCCTTCGGGCAGTGTCGATCTTAAGTTTGTCGAGTAGCGCGTTTGAGACGGACTGGAAGTAGGAGTCGACCAGACTTTGCGCCGTTCCCAATCCTCTTCTCAACAGCCTCTCGAATCCGGGCAGTCGATCGGTGTTGATGACGGTGATGTCGCGCAAGAGGCTGACGAAAGCTACTTGGCCGCGCATTTCTTTGGGATCGATCGGCCATCGTGCGCCTCCCCGCTTGGCCCAGTATTCGAGCCGGACAGGATCAAAGGATTCGACTTTGATCGTGTCGTAGTCATTTCGAATGTCAATATGTGGAGGTGGGGTGGGCGATACGAAGTTGAATGACAACTCAGCCCGACGCACTTCGGTGAAAATGCGGTTTGCGTGTTCAATATGTCGAGTCGTTCCTTTCGTGCCCAAAATAATTGCCAAAACCGCGAGCGCGACGGACCTGTTCGATGGCGAACCAACCTCTACAAGCCCTTCCTCGACTTTTTGCAGTACTGAGTTAAGTTGAAGTGGACCGGGTGGATACGATATCCACAACTCCGATCCTGGTCTATGCATTGTCGCCACCGATTGATAGAACAGTTCGCTCGGGCCAGTCATTGGCTGCTCCGTCACGACGCTGGCATCGGCAATGAAATCTTCGAAGGAAGCGAGATCTGGAATCGCCATAATGCGAGTCTTTCAGACCTCCGGTAATGGCAACTGAATAGCCAAGGTTGCAGAAATCATTGTGAAGCGCTCTGATGTGTCCCTAAAAGCTGCGGGTAAGACTTGAAGGAGGACATGGCTCCACTTCGATTCGCGCAAATTGGTCAACCGCTTGCAGAATCTAAAGATTGTCACAAAATCACTCGCGGTCACACCATTGCTGCAGTTTTCGCCTGGCTATTCGAATGACAGTTCTTGAAGAATTTGTCAAAGGTGGTGGTCACGAGTTTTAAACACCGAAGATTGCTTGAAAAGAGACTCACGGCGGTTGGAACAAGCACTTGACTGGCCATCGCTCAGATTTAGGCTGTCCGCATGCTCGCCTACATTGCAACCAAAGGGCAGTTCCTCCAAGATGCTCCCGAAATCGAGGAGATGGTCAGAGCCAAAGTAGAAGAGCGCCTCGGAATCCGAATCTCTCGGGACAGTTCGGAGTAACAGTCTTGGCGAAATTCGCTAGGCAACGCGATGTACCACGTCATGAACTCGGCCGACATTCCGAACGATGCGGGAGTCGCCATCGAATACCGCTTACACGGCCGGGGCCAACGCATCGACTTCATGGTCTCGGGCCACGGCGAGAGCGGCTCTGCTCAGTTGCTGCTCATCGAGCTCAAACAGTGGCAAGACGTCGAGTTCTCAACGCTCGATGACCACGTACGTACCTATATGCACGGTGGGCTGGTCAACGTCCGGCATCCCAGTTACCAAGTGTGGTCCTATGGACGACTACTGCACGACTTTTATGAGTACGTCGCGAGTGACCCTGTGGTCATCAGTCCCAGTGCCTACCTGCACAACTGCCACACTGCCACCGTCGTCAAGGCGGGCCGCTACAGCGACATTCTCGCGAAGGCGCCAGTATTCTTGGCCAACGAACGTCGGGCCCTGCAGGATCTGATTACCTCGACGGTTTGCCGTGGTGACGCGAGCAACGTAATTCGCCGCGTGGAGAGTAGCCCCGTTCAGGTCTCGAAGCAACTGGCGGACGCTCTGGAGTCGATGCTGCGCGGCAACGAGGAGTTTGTGCTTATTGACGACCAGAAGACCGCCTACGAATCTATTCGCGAGGCGATTCGGACGGTACCCGACCTAGGTAAGGCCGTCGTGTTGGTCAAGGGTGGCCCGGGCACCGGGAAGTCGGTCATCGCGATCAACGCCCTCGTCCACCTACTCGCTCAGAACGTGAACGTTCGTTACGTGACCAAGAACGCCGCCCCTCGCGCCGTCTATCAAACCAAGCTCAAAGGCAAGCGTCTCGACGTCGCGACCGACAACCTCTTTGTGAGTTCGGACGCGTTCCACGACGTTTTGACGGAGGCGTTTGATGTGCTGCTGGTTGACGAAGCTCACCGACTAGTGGAGAAGTCAGGTTTCTATCGCAATCTCGGTGAGAACCAGATCGCTGAACTCATCAATGCCGCTAGGGTCAACGTCTTCTTCTCCGACGAAAGCCAATTGGTGACGTGGCGCGACATTGGCACCCTCGACAACATCCGAGCGGCTTCTCGCGACGCAGGCATCCCTTTGAAGGAATTCGAGCTGACAACGCAGTTTCGGTGTGCCGGCTCCAGCGAGTACTTACATTGGCTTGACCACACACTCGGCTTGGGTGGCGACGAGAAGGCGAGTCTACGGAATACTGAGTTTGATCTTCGCCAGTTCGATGATCCGTCTGAACTTCGCGAATTCATCGTTGAGAAGAACCTGCGCAACAACAAGTCCCGACTCCTCGCCGGCTACTGCTGGGATTGGGTGAGCAAGAAGGATTCGTCGCTGTTCGACATTGAGTTTCCTTCGTCGAACTTCTCGATGAAGTGGAACCTAACCGAAGATGGCTCCGCCTGGATGATCTCACCGACGTCCATCAACGAGATCGGCTGCATCCACACCTGTCAGGGCCTCGAAGGTGATTTCATCGGTGTCATCATTGGCGACGACCTCGAGGTGGTCAATGGAATGCTTCGCGGCAATCCGTTCAAGCGTTCGAAGGGCGATCAGTCACTCCGCGGATTCACGGCAGCGTTCAAAACGGATCCGGAGTCTGCACTTGCTCGAGCTGATATTCTGATCCGCAACACCTACCGAACTCTCTTGACTCGCGGCATGCTCGGAACTGCCATCTACTGCACAAATGACGAAGTTCGACGGTTCTTCAAAGCCCGGATGACGAAATAGGGAGTTGTGCATCAGTCCAGGTAGCCGAGTCCGTGGGCATTCCACGCCTTCGGTATGCCAATAATTCTCAACTTCGACTTGAATGGCCTACTGTTTGATCCGTCTTACGAGAGACTGGCAAAGGATCGATCCGCTCGATGGACGTGTAAGCGATGAAAAACGGTAGATCGTGACTTGGAACGTGCGAGGCGGCTGTGGGAGGTTTCATCAAAAAGATGCAGGTCCTGAACGGGCTCCGCGAGTGGCAAGCGGACGCGCTGCGTCAGTGGATAGACCGCGGTCACAGAGGAATTGCCGAAGTTGCCACCGCAGGTGGGAAGACACGGTTTGCTTTAGCCTGCATATGCGAATGGATGACATCTCCGGAGGATCATGTCATCATTCTGGTCCCAACGATTGCTTTGCAAGACCAGTGGGTTGTTGCACTTCAAGATGATCTCGGTATCAATCGTTCCGAAATCAGCGTGTGGAAAGAAGACCGTGACGTCACTCGACGTTTTCACGTAATGGTGATCAATACGGCCCGCACCGAGATCGACTCACTAGTATCCCCAGGTTTCCGGTACCTTTTGATCGCTGACGAATGTCATCGATATGCGAGTCCTTCGAATTCGTTGGCCCTTTCATTCCCTGCCGACGCAACGATCGGGTTAACCGCCACCGCCGAGCGGGAGTTTGACAATGGGCTCGACGAGATCTTGGTGCCAAAACTTGGCCCAGTATTCTTTAAGTATTCAGTGTCAGACGCTGCTCGTGACGGCATCATTAGTCCATTCGAGCTCGTCAACGTTCGCGTGCCTCTGACCTTTTCGGAATCGGCGGCCATCGCACGGCTGACGAAGTCACTTGGCATAGCGCTTCGAAATGGCGATGTCGATCGAGCGAAGCTCGTCGCGCTGAGAAGAGCATCAGTTTCGAAGAACGCCGTCGCCAGAATTCCGGCTGCCATTCAGCTCTTCGAGAGACACACGATGGATCGAGTTCTCATTTTTCACGAGGAGATTAAGAGTGCTGAGAAAATTGCTACTGATTTGCGATTCCGAGGTTATCCCGCTGTTACGTATCACTCGAAAATGTCCGCAGACCTTCGGCGAGACAACTTGCGACTCTTCCGCAAGGGTCAATCCCCGGTCCTCGTCTGTTGTCGTGCCTTAGACGAAGGAATCGACGTGCCCGAAGTAAACGTTGCAATTGTCGCAGCGGCTACCACAAGTCAACGTCAGCGAATTCAGCGACTGGGCCGAGCGCTTCGCAAGTCCTCGAACAAGGAGATGGCGACGATTTATACGATCTACGCCACTGACGAGGAGGGTGTGCGATTAGCAGTTGAAGCGAAACGCTTGATGGAGATTGCGTCGACTCGCTGGTTTGAGATTTCGAGACAAGGCCATCATGAGAATAGTTAGCTACAACCGAATATACGAATCCTTGCAATCGTCGTCATTCCCAGAGAATTCATACGTGGAATCGATTCTCAAAGTCGCTCCCGATCTGTTTCCCGGGTATCACTGTGTTCGATTCTCGCCGAAGGTTGAGTCTGAATACGGGAATCACGAGCCTGATTTGGTGTTGGTGGATCATCGATACCGAGAGTGGATCGTTGTCGAAGCGGAGCTTGAGCATCACAGCCTTACGTCACACGTCGAGCCTCAGGTTCGTTGCTTCGCTTACGGAAGGTACGACGAGTCGCACGTGCAAGCTATTGCGAGAGGATTACCAGAGGTTGACGCCGGCCGACTTCGCATATTGATAGCGAATTTGCAACCGCGTGTCATGGTGATTGTTCCGCAAATGAAGGACAGGTGGAAGTCCGTCTTGTCAAATTACAACGCCATATTGACGATATTTGAAATTTTCGAGGACACGGCGGGCAACCGTTTGTTCAGAGTAAATGGCGACGTACTTCGCAATCTTGATGAAGAGATCATCGGAATTGCTAAGCGAATTCCGTCACTGAGAAATGGTTTGGAACTGGTAGGTATTCAGTTGAGCGAAGAAACCATGGAGATTCCGCTGATGCTTGATGACCAACTCACTCGCTGGCGAGTCGTTCGAAGTTCTCAACACCTCATGCTCTTCCCCACTGGCAGGTGCCCTCTACCGGATCATTCGTTAGAGTCCTATACAGTTCGGAAGTCAAGTGACGAAATTTGGAGGTTGGTCCTAGATGAGCATTAATGCCGTTATCACCACGGAAACGATTCGTAACTACAAACGTCTGAACTACGAACTCTGGTTCGCACTCGCGGAGTTTATTGACAACTCAATTCAGAGCTACTACTCGAACAAAGAAGTCCTCGACTCCGATTTTGAAGGTAGTGACGAGAAGTTTAACGTGCGAATCGTCTTCGAAAAGAACTCGGGCCTGTTTCGCATTACGGACAATGCATTCGGAATGGACCGTGAGACTTTGGTTGCTGCATTGATTCATGGCCGCGTAAATCCGATCCACGGTTCTCGTAATGAGTTTGGTATGGGAATGAAGACGGGGGCATGTTGGTTGGGTAGCAGTTGGTCGCTGAGGACTACGGCGTTAGGAAATTCTGTCGAGTACAAGATTGAGTATGACGTTGAGCGAATCGCGACTGGCGACGTGGATCTTCGCGAACAATCCAGAGAAGTTGACCCTAACGCGCACTACACAATTGTGGAGATTGTCGGTCTCAACCGATCATACGGAAGTCGTCGAGTGGGTAAAACGAAGGACTATCTGAGATCCATGTACCGAATGGATACCAGATTCAACGGTGTTGATCTGATGTGGGGAGACGAGAGCCTCACTTATGAAGAGAGTCTTGAAGTACTGAAGGCTATCGATGGAACCGAATATCGTAAGCAATTCGAATTTGAGCTTGATGGGAAGAAGGTAAGTGGCTGGGGCGCGGTTCTCTCGAGAGGAACGCGTAACAAAGCTGGTTTCGCGATTTTGCGGCGAGGCCGGGTCATCCAGGGACAACCGACTGCTTGGAAGCCCTCGAAACTGTATGGCCAAGAGCAAGGAAGTAATGACCTCGTCAATCAGCGTCTTGTCGGCGAAATCATCCTCGACGATTTTCTTGTCTCACAACAAAAGGACGCGATTCTTTGGGAAGGAGAGGAAGAGGACGACATCGATGACAAGCTATTCGAGATTTTCGCTGAATACCGACAGACTGCATTGTCGTTTCGTGTTCGAGACGGCGCAGGCCCATCGGGTGTTGCAGTGGCCTCGGCCTTGGATGATGTTGCGTCAACGCTATCGACCAAGGAGTTCTCTGATACGTGGACGATAAAAGAGGTTCCTACTCCGGAACTGGCGAAGGCGTCACAGGAGCACATCCTGGAGCATCTCAGGATCTTGCCGGGTGACAGAGAGGTCCAAATCGGTGATGTACATGTCAAGATATTCTTGGGTAACGACCTGAGCCCTAATGATCCCTATTACTCAAGTGAAATGCCAGGTGACAAAGTTGTGGTCGTCATTAACACGAAGCACCCCTTCTGGATTGACGTACTAGACACCCACGATTCGATCGTTGCGTACATGATTCATTGCGTATACGACGCGCTTGCCGAAAAGAAATGTACTGAGAAGATTGGCTCGATCCAACCAGATACTGTAAAGATGATAAAGGATGACTTCTTGAGGATGCCGATCGTCTCTTAAAAATGGAGAACGTATTCGCTACTGACTCCATCAGGATCGAATCACTTCAATGTTCCCGAGATTCCGCAATTTGCCAACTTTGGCCGTCGGGCAACCGCTATTCCGGAGACGCGGCATTGGAAGAAGTGCGATAACGCCGCGCGCGAAGGTGGGCAGCATCTGGCCCCCCGTCTTTGTAGGGCTCGTCCCACCCGATCTCTTGATTATTCGCGTTGGGCTTACCGTCACTGCGGGCCAGAACCAGAATGCAATCTCGGTCAGTGGCTTGCCCCTTGGTTTCACCCCAAATTTTGCTCACCTTGCTATTGATTGGCAATCTGTCTTCAATAAAGTCAATCAATTGCAAACCACTTTCATCCCCGATGTCTCTCCAAATCTGGCTGGCCAGGTCGTACGCCAAACCTTCTGGAGTGGTGACATCACCAATCACGATGACGGCTACTCCATCCCGCTTGAGACATCGTCGGACACCCTCGAGAGTCCTTTTCATGAAATCACGATATGAGACGTAGGTGTGACGATGATCGAGCATTGAGTCAAGAGTCCGCCGCCCAGATCCGCCCTCCCGGCTCACATCATCAATACCCAGCCACCAAAGACGAATCCAGTTGGAAGATCCATAATTCACGACTCGCAAATATGGCGGAGAAGTGATGAGAAGGCTAACGCTGTTAGGTTTCAGTTGATCACTATTAAGCAATCGACCAGCGTCTTCCATGAATGCTTTGCCAGGCGGACCGTCCGATGAATCCATGTATACGCGTGCGAGCTTGTCGCGGAGACAATCAAAGACATTCTGATCAATCTTCTTGAGTCCGTTTTCCTTGACGTAGTTCTTAATATAAGCCGGAGACATGCTGAAGGTGTTGGGCATGCTGATGCTTAAATACAACGATGATCCATCTGAGCGATGGCCACCATGCAGGATCCCGGACATCGCCCCTGCCAACATCAACTCTTGGCGTGACCATTCGAGCACAGGTTTCTTCGAGAGTTCAGTTCGTAAGAAGACGAGCTGTCGCAATGTTGTTTCGTGAAAGAGCATTCGAATTTCATCCGCCACATCGGTTTCACGCATCGAACGGCGCTGATAACGACGTTCCAATTGGAGCACCGAATTCGTAATTTCCTCCCACGTTGGTGGGTTGGCTTTTGCGGCTGAGAGAACGTATCCCAACGGACTCAGATCATTGCTAACGGTTCGACGACCCTCAACTCGAGCTTGTTGGGTGGTAGTTCCACGACCACTAAATGGGTCGACAACAAGATCTCCTACCTGTGAGTATCTCTGAATAAAGTAATGCGCCAACCTGGGAGGAAACATGCCGTGGTAGGAACACATCGTATGCATGGAGTGCCCCCAGCGCGGGCTTACTGCGTGCCAAAGTGCGCCGTGGCTCGTTGTCCCGCCGTCGAGGGAATCGGTTTGAGGATCTTCAAAGAAGGCGTCATCGAACCAATCAGTTTGCGCAGTCATTGCAAATACCTCGTGAGTGAACGAGCGGCACTTCTCAAGACAGGTTCGGGAGATCTTTTGGAGATTCGTGTGAGATGTTCTATTGCTTCCGTCGCATCCAGAGCGATCTTTGCTTGTGACAGTCCCGCCCTTCTCCTACCAAGATCACGTTTCAGGATACGTACTTGTTCGTTTTCGCGGTAGAACTCTGGCGGCAGGCCATTGGTCGAAGCCTCGATGAAGTTGATGGGAAACCGTGACGCGAGACCTTGACGGGCACTTGTGATTCGACTCTCGATCCACTGCTCAGCCGCCTCTCCATCGCTGAAACTGGACTCAAGAACGTAGCGGACACCCTTGGTATTGAGACGCAGCCAGGCGTAGGGATTCGATGCTGGAATGACGCCAACGTCCATTAGTTCGACGAGATCCGCAAATAGACCTCGGCGTTCGAGCATGCGCCATAGTCCGGTGTAGTTCCGAACCGTCGGCGGTGACACCCCAATGTAACGGGCTATGTCTGTTTTCCGAATGTTCTCAGTCTTGTGAAGATGTTCAACTAGTCCGGCCAATTGGCTTGGCAGTAAGTCTTGATAAATATCCGTTTGGAATCGAATCTCATATCTCTTGCCGTATTCAACGACGTATGCCGGTATCAATTCGAACGAAAAAGTATCGTTCGCGCGGATCGCCGAAATCGCCTTCAGCCTCATTATTCCATCAATCACAAGATATTTGCCATCCGGAAGCGACGCAACTTTTATCGGCTCGGCCAGGCCAATCTGCTCTATTGATGCCTTTAACCTTTCTTCAAATAGAATTGATCCCTTTGACCTAACCAGTTCTGGACTGACAACGAGGTCGGCACGGGAGAGCATGACCCGCTTCATCCGTTGACGACCTTTGTCTTGCTGCTTTGCTCGGACAATTTGGATGGAAGTTTGAGTGCCAACTGTTGCAGTCTGACTTTTAGGTCCGCTCTTGGGAGGTTCGTCAAAGTTTCGCATGACCACTTAAGCAGCGCCAGTCGCTGGGACCTGCACTTGGGACCAAGCTCAACCAAAGATCGCCATCCGATCGCCGTGAGCAACTCCTCTAACTCTCTAGAGCGGACGCCGCTGGGTCCGATCGCCCGAATGACATCTGCTCGCTCTTTTTGTGTGACGTTGCGAGCAATCACTGCGTGAAGTGACAAACTCAGATTTTGGTCCCTCAGGGCCGAAACTTCACTTGGAGTGGCACCTTCGAGTTGAGCCTCAAGTCGGCGAACTGTTGAATAGGAAACACCGAATCGCCTGGCAATGTCAGCCGTCTCCTCACCATTGCGACGAGAGTGGGAAATCAGAAGGGCTCGATCGATCGGACGCATGCGCAGTCTTGCGACATTTTCGACTAGGAACTGCTGAACCTTCGCTTCGTCAGCGAAGCGATCATCAACGACAATTGCTGGAATCTTGGTCACGCCGAGTAACCGACACGCCATTGTCCGTCCTTGGCCCTTGATAAGCAAGAACTCGCCGGACCCGTCCGGAGCGGGTCTGACCGTAATTGGCGTCAAAACACCGAACTGCTCAATCGAGCGGCAAAGTTCACGATGTCCTTCACGATCACGCTTTCGCCCCAATCCCTCCTCGGGCCGAATCCGACCAACAGGTATCTGACGCAAAACATACGAAGATGCTTCCTCTTTTGCTCCAGCTTTCATCGTGCCACTTCCGGTATTTAAGGGTGTGACTCTAGGTTTCCTCACCTCTCAACGATATTACATAGCTGTAATTTAAAAATTGGGACTACCGGTGTTTGATGAATAGTTCAATGAGTCCGGCGTTGGATCCTACGGTCAGGACACCTAGACATTTGCTGGTCGGCATTCATTCACGAACGTCTAAGTCCCGGTGGCTAACGGTCGAATTCAAAATCCCGGATCGGCGAATCGAAGAGTTCGTCGTCCGAAAGCAGATATGCTGACTTCGCCAGAGCGCCCACGCCCACGCCGAGCGCGATGGCCCGTTCGGCCGTACGCAGAACACGACCGCGCTGGGCAACTTGTTCGTGACTGATAAGTGCATCGTCAAAGATGGTGTCAGCGTTGTTAACCCCCCAGCGGTCAAAGTAAGCCGCGCCGCCGGCAACTTCTAGTAGCCACTTCTCATAGAGCTCATCCGTCTCAGGAGCGTCGCCGAAGTCCAACACCCAGGAGTCATTGCGCTCAATAGCAATCATGGCGAGCTCGCGAGCTCGCTGTTCGATGGCGTTGGCACGATCGTTAAGTGCCTGTTTAACATCGGGGTCAGTGATCCCGGTTGGCCGAGGAAAGATGCCGGCCACTAAATCGTTCGCACTTTGGGCGGGGTAGCCCACTTCGTTCATGTAGCGATTGATGCGGTGGTGCAGAACCCTGGCAATGTCGTCGGCGTCTTCGAACGAACGACCGGTGACCAGCATCGGCAGTTCGGTTTGAATGTCGAATCCGCGACTTTCCGCGTCTCGTAGCTGCGCGAGAAGCGCTGCGTAGGCGGGGGAGTCCTTGGTCTGAGCGAGGTCGGTGGCGCTGAGCCCCGACTGATTAAATATCTCATCCCAGCGGTCACCTTCGGCCATCGTGACAATGGTGTCGTACTCGGCGACGAGGACAGCGATTGACTGGGTCTGAGACACGCGGATCATGTCGGTAGCGGACACGTCGGCCCCCTCGTGACGTAGCACCCCGGCGAGCACTTCTAGAGCACTCGGGACTTCAGTTAGCTCGTCGTGGCCAGTTGACGGGTCAGGATCGTAACGCGTGTCCACGTAGAGATGGTTGGACGCTGAGCCTCGCGTGAGAGCCACGTACAGTACTTCGCGAGTAGTGGTGGGACTGGCGAACGCGTGCGCGGTGTCCACGGTGCGTCCCTGGGCGCGGTGTGCCGTCGAGGCGTAGGCGAGTTCGACGTGCTCGGCGACGTAGCTGGCCGGCAAGATGACCGTGCCGAGTCCATTGAGTCGCGTGACGGTTAGAGAACCATCGGCGTGCGTCGCCGAAACGCTCCACACGTCGCCGTTCTTGACCCAGCCCGTGTCCGTTGAAAGACGTCGGTTGTTCTCACGCGTCACGACAAGGTCATTGACGCCAGCGATCATGGCCCCGGCAACGTTGACCCCTTCCTCGATGACTTCGCCACTGGCGACACGTTGCGCGCGAGCGCGAGCATTCAGTTCGTTGACGGTCGCGGTGTCGCCGGCCAGCATCAACGAGTCCAGGCCACGATCGGTGTCATTCTTCCACGCGGCATATAGCACGTCGAGCATGTCGTCACGAGTTCCCTCCGCGATTCGCCCGTGCGTCGCGTACGTGCCAAGCGCCGAGCTCGTTCCGTTGCGGACCCCGAAGCTGGCCCGCTTCTCCCAGTTGGCCCGGAAGCGGCGAACGTCCGCGAGGGTCGCAGCACCGTTACCCCGATCACGCACGAGAGTGCGAAACATTCCCCCGGCGTCCACACTGGAGAGTTGCGCCCAATCACCGACGAGGACAACTTTGGCCCGCGCGTCGAGAGCGGCAGACACCAGTTCATCGAGCGCGAAAGTGGAAGCCAAACTGGCCTCGTCAACCACCACCAGTTGTCCCGCGCGAAGACTCCAGCGAGTAAGTGTTACCTCGCGTTGGCGAATGCTCGCGGCGAGCGCGGGACTCGGTGCTCGCCCCTTGAGTCCGACCTTTTCGCGCAACTGCTCGAGTTCGCGAAAGCGCTGGCCGTGCTGGCGGTGTTCGTAGAGCCACTTGGCGAGATTGTCAGTGTCGATGCCCATGTCCTCGCCCAGGACTTCGGCCGCCGCCGCCGAGGGCGCGAGGCCGATGACCGAACCGGCACCGTGCTCAACTTCCCAGGCGGCTCGCAGCCCCGCCATTGCCGTTGACTTACCCGTGCCCGCCGGTCCCACCAACACGTCGAGGGTCCGGCCCGAAGTCGTGATCTGCTCGACGCAGAGGGCCTGATCGTTTGAGAGCTGGAAGGTTCTTCCCGGAAGTCGCTGCTCGGTAACGTCCGCCACCGTTGCGCGACTGACGACTGCCGCGTCGAGACGTTGGCCCGCTTCGAGCAGACGTGCCTCCGCGGCGAGCAGCGTCGTCGAGGTGTAGAGCCAGTGATTGGTTCCCTGGAACCTAGAGGTGCCATTTGCCCGAAGCAAGAAACGTGGCGTGTGGTGCAGGTTTGGAGTGGAAATGCGTAGCGCCTGGGCGACGCCTAGGTCGGTAGCACGAGTGGCCGCAAGAATCCGTTCGGCGGGCTCTGTGAAACGAACACCTTGCATCTGGCGAAAGACCTCCGCCTGGACGTTGGCCCGAGAAAACGTCGGGCGCTTGGCGCTGATGACATCGAGGGATGCGTTCGCAATGTCCAGCAAGATCTCGTCCTCGAAATCTTCGCTGGTGAAAGCGCGCACGTCTCTGCCACCCAACTCGTGCACCCAGGCCATGGGCTCGTTATCGAGGTAGGGCTTGGCTCGAGTGGTCCACTCTTTGGTGAGGTCTCCGAGGCCCCGGCCCTGCTTGGCTCGTCGGGTAGCGAGGGTGGCTGTCTGGCGGAGTTTGAGAACTTCCACGTCGGTAGGAGCGCGGTGGTGATCATCTTCGAACTGGGCGATGAGGCGATCCTTCGCACCAACGATGGCGGTCGTGCGTTGAGAGAACTCATCCATAAGACTCGTTGACACGCCGGCCACTTCCCACTTTGCGACAAGGCTCGAACGGCGGGTGTGGGCCTCCCAGTCCCAGCCGAGTTCGGCGCTCAGTAGGTCCGAAAGTACGCCCTGGTGCATCTCAGAGAGCATCACCGTTGACGCGAACAACTGTCGACTGTCAAGGGTGCGCCACACGCCGTCACTCTTGGTCTGGGCCCGGTTGAGAACGACCACGTGGTCGTGGAGTTGGGGATCGCCGTCTCGAGAATCGAAGTGGGTGAAGCTCGCGGCGACGACGCCAACAATGTCCTCTTCGACGCACCCCTGGTTGCCCGTTCGTGTGTGGAAGACCTCGCGTTCGGCGTAGGTGAGAACCTCCGCGATCGCTTTCTGGTGGCACCGGTAGATCACTTCGCGGGTCTCCCGGTCGGCCAAAGCCCAAGCGGTGGAGACACTCTTGGTGGGGCTGAACGTCAAGTCGAAACCACCAACGGCCTTGGTGCTCGGAACCCTTCCGAGCACCTCGCCGGTGATCGGATCGGCGCACTCCTGCAGCATCCTCTGGAGGTTGTCCGCTGTTGCCGACTGCCCGACAGGAACACCAAGACCGTTGTTGAGACCGACGAGTCCGCCTCCGAGAAAGACTCCTGGGGGAGTGCCACTTTCGCTGTAGTAGCGAACCAGGTCCGACTTGTCGGTCCCTTCGGGACCATCGCCCACGGCGATTGATTTGAGCAGGTACTTGTAACCCGCTCCGATGCTGAGGCGCCGAATTGTCATCATGTCGGAGACACCTGCATGCAACGCAACTGTCGCATCAGATGCGATTCAACATGGTTTTTCCTCGAGTGCCAGACGTGTGAGACAACCTGCAGAAGCAAGCGGAGGGGCGGGGAGAGCGTGCGAAACAAGGATCAGGAGGTGTGAGGACCGACACGTGAAGGACAGCAAGGTCGGTCGAGCACAAGAAGTGTCGGGAGTTGAAGGTAGGGGTGGATTGACTTACAGAACGCTGAGAAGGCACTGTCGGGACGGAGAATGGGCGCAAGGAATCGAATGTGGATCCGACGAACGCTCAAGCGGCGGCGTCCCGCAAGTCTTATATCGCGAGGTCACCGGCGAGCGACAAGACCAATCAGTTAATCACGTCTTCACCGTCTTTTGGAGAATCATGGTTCGTCACAACCACGATGCAAGATGTTGCAATATCCCTTCACTGGTATCTGATACGTAACGCTCCTCGCGCAGGCACGATCACGTGGAAAGCAGGAACAGATGGGCCGTGAATCTCGCCCAACTGACGAGATCGATTTGGAAGATCAACCCAGTGGTCCGCGGCTTTCCTGGACGGGGCTCGCCGGACCGGCGGCGCTTGATCGGTCCGTCCTGCTCGGGCCCTCAATTAACGCGCCATCCCCTTGGGCAAGCTGCGAACGAATCTCCTTCAACGGCGTCTCTCTCGCCAGCCGAACGACACTTCGAATCGTGCGTCGCGCCTTCCTCACCCGTTCGCCGTCGCCTACGAGTTCGATCCCACGATGTAGGAGCCGCGGGGCGGAGGTCTCGACTTTGAGTCCGAATATTCGTAGACCAGTCGATGAAGGTTCATCACGATTCCCGCCTGCGATGCCTACGCCTTGAAAGTGAGACCAATCCATGCAACGGGAATCAAAATGAACGTGCTCGGATAAACTTTGTGGAATAGCTGGAACTTGTGAGTAGCTACCGCGATTGTATTTGCGGAGGAGTGAAATGTCGGACATTCAATCAGGAACCAGTTCAAGTTGGCCGGATACGCGCTACCTGGAACCGCGGCGCGAGATTGAGAAATTGCGTGACCAGCTCGCTGCCCACGATAAGCCTCTGGCATTTCTATTTGGGGCTGGTACCTCGTGTGCGACCTTGGGAAAGGACAACCTTCCGCTGATCCCGGCCGTCTCGGGGCTCACTGATCTGGTCACGAAGAAGATCGACGATCTTGGCGAGAAGTTTCGAGCAGCGATTGTCGAGATTCGCGAGCGAATTGAGGAGGGATTCTTAGAAGAGAACGTGAAACGAGGAGTCAACATTGAAGACATCCTTTCCGAGGTCAGTTTGTTGATTCAGGCAATGAGTCAAGGCGATGAGTTGAGGGGTTTGTCTAGAGTTGAAATGGAGACTGTTGAGCAGACGATCAGGACGACCATTGCAACGATTGCTCGGCCGGACGAAACGCGAATGCCAGATGTCATTCCTCAGAACTCACTCGGGAGATGGATCGCCCGAATTAATCGCGAATGCCCGATTGAAGTTTTTACAACGAATTACGACACTCTTCTTGAAAGAGGAATGGAGAATTCGGAAGTCCCAGTATTTGATGGTTTCGTAGGTAGTCGGCGTCCGTTCTTCAATAGTGCAAGCCTTGTGGATCGAGATTTTGCTCCCGGTAACTCTTGGGCGAGGTTATGGAAAATTCATGGTTCGGTCAATTGGCATCGTGAAGACAATCGCTACATTCGTGGCGAAGAGCGTGATGATGGTGAACTCATACTGCCGTCAGCACGGAAGTATGACGAATCACGCAAGCTTCCCTACGTCGCAATTCTTGACAATCTTGGTAGGTTTCTAGTCAAACGCCAAGATTCGCTGCTGGTGATTGTTGGTTACAGCTTCGGTGATCAGCACATCAACGAATCAATATTTGAATCACTCCGAGTTCATGACAGAGTTCATGTCATCGCTTTAATGTTCGAGGACCCGAGCGAAGATTCGGAATTGGTGAGGCACTGCAACAATCATCGAAATCTGATCGTGTACGGTCCCCAGTTCGGAGTCGTCGGGGGAGAACGACTCGAATGGAGATTGTCAGATCCCGTAGACAGGAGAACTGCGGGACTTCTTGATGTTCCATTTGATTCCGATTTCAGTCCGGAACTAGAGAGCACGTCGCTCACCGGTCGATTTCGGCTCGGTGATTTCAACTGGTTCGCTCGATTTCTTGACCAAATCGCCGGGACTGACTAGCGATGACGCGCGGCGGAAGCGACCAAGCTACGTTCATTGGCCAAGTTGCTTCCGTGCGCGGGGGAGTTGTCAGAGTCAAGCTCGAGGACTTACCAACCACGTTGGTAATGGTTGGCGGTCAGTCGTATCGGGTTGGCCAGATTGGCGCCTTTTTGCGTATTCCGCTCGGATATACGCAGTTGTATGGAGTTTGCACTCAGGTTGGTGCTGACGCTGCTCCGGCTGAGTCGGACCCTCGCGAGATCGAGTTTCTACATTCTGAGGAAGTTGACGTTCTCACTGGTTACCGTTGGCTCTCACTCGTGCTTTTTGGTGAATCGCTTGGCGGCGAGTTTGATCGAGGAGTTGGTGTCTATCCAACTGTCGGCGATGTCGTTCACCTCGTGACGCCAAAGGATCTTTCTGTTATTTATCGAGACCAAAATCCAGGAAACTCAATCTCCGTAGGTCAGATCGCTGGATCAGCCGGATTACCCGCACGATTGGATGTCTCAGCTTTGGTGAGCCGCCATTCGTGCATCATTGGCTCGACTGGTTCGGGCAAATCCAATTTGGTTGCTGTGATTTTGGATGCCCTGACCGGCGACGAATATCCAAGCGCACGCTTACTAGTAATTGATCCGCACGGAGAGTACGCCTCAGCGATGGGCAGCAAGGCCAACGTGATTACAACAGGTCCGAGATCATCGACGGACGCCAAAAGACTTCGAGTGCCATACTGGGCCCTTTCATTTGAAGAATTGATGGGCGTGACTATGGGCAAGATGCCTGATAGCACACTTGAAAAATTGAGAGAGCGGATTCGAGATTTGAAGACAGAGGCATCCTTGCTGATGACCGATCCTCCGCCCGAAGGCTCGGTCACCGCTGACTCGCCAATTCCATTCAGTATGAAGAGACTCTGGTTTGAACTTGAAGACCTCGAAAGACAAACCTTCGAGGCATCCCAGGATCAAACTGACGCAACTAGGTGTGATCGAATCAGCGAGGGCGATGTTGAGCGCCTTTTTCCACCAACGTATCCGCCACCTACGTCGACTAATACTGCGCCGTATCCCAATCGCCAGAAGTGGGGAATTCGAAGACAGTTGGACCTTCTTAGGTCTCGAATGACGGACTCCCGATATGCGTTCATGTTTGCCGATGACGACAAACTCCATCCCGATTTTGATGGTCACGTCGAAAAGGACCTTAACGAGGTACTGGCCGAATGGATTGGCGGATCTCAGCCGGTATCTGTGCTGGACGTGAGTGGACTGCCCCCCGAGGTCTTGAGCACAGTGGTCGGGACGATGCTTGAAATCGTTTACGGGGCGCTCTATTGGGCAATGGAACTCCCCGTCGGCGGACGTCGTCAGCCTCTACTCATTGTGTTAGACGAAGCCCACAGATTCCTTCCCGCGGATAGTGATTCGGCAACTCACAGGATCGTCGGGAGAATTGCGAAAGAGGGCCGTAAATACGGTGTGGGTCTTATGGTGGTCACTCAGCGACCATCTGACGTTGACAGCTCAGTACTTAGCCAGTGTGGCACGATGCTGGCTCTCAGGGTCAGTAATCCGAATGACCGAAGCGCAGTCTCATCCTCAATTCCAGATGATCTTGGCGGACTTACTGAACTCCTACCATCTCTGAGAACCGGGGAGGCGCTTGTTTTGGGCGATGCACTCCAGGTTCCTTCGCGCATTCGAATTCAAAAGGCGAGACGAAAGCCGATTGGCGAAGATCCGATACTTCCTGATGCATGGCGACAACGTCCCCGTCCAGACGTACGGCACTACCGCGAGGCTGTGCGCAACTGGAGAGCTCAATCAGCTACAGGTGTATCAACGGAAAGGGAAGAAATTACATGACAGAACCGGAAATGCATTGGGTTGAGTCGTCAAATATAGAGAAGATCGGTTATGAGGCTGAGACACAAGATCTTTACGTGGGTTTCAAATCCGGCCCGCCAATCTATATATATGAGGGCGTGCCGCAATCAACATACGACGAATTAATGTCGTCACCCTCTAAGGGCAGCTATCTCAGTCGGGAAATCAAGCCCACGTATCACTTCCGGACCCAGTAGTTGGCCGAGCACTATCTCCCAGAGGATCGCTCCCGATATCCCTTCGAAAAGATAGGAGTTGAGTTGCCTATCTTTTTGGGAAAGTCACTGGCTGGTGAAGACGCTTCGAGTCCGAGGCAGTAGCCGTTTTCAAGTCAGGACCTACACGGACTTGATAAGCGACAGTAGACGTAGGTATAGGAAGTACCTTGAGGCAGTCGGAAAAGAGTAAATGTGAACACGATCAGATGCACGCACTGCGGTAAGGAGATCGAACTCTCGGAAGCTTTGACGAAGGACATTGAAGCATCGGTCATGGAAGTTGAGCACAAAAAACACATGGGCGAGATTGAGAAAGTACGCGCAGAGCTCAACGCGAGTGCGGAGGTGCAACTCACAGAAGCGAAGAAAAAGGCGTCTGAACAGGCACAAGAAAAACTTGGTCACCAAATTAGGGAACTTCAGGAAGAGTCCGAGGAGAGCAAGAAGGACAAGCAAGAGCTGCGAAATCAATTGCTCCAGACATCACAATTGCTTCGAGAAGCAACCAAGGCAAGAGAGAGTGCTGAACTCGAAATGCAGAAGAAACTTGCGGCCGAAGAGGCGAAGATTAGAGAAGATGCGGAGAAGTCGGCCGAAGAAAAACAGCGGCTGAATCTCGCGGCTCGCGATAAGACAATCGCAGATTTGCAGAAATCACTTAGTGAAGCGCAGCGAAAAGCGGCTCAAGGATCTCAACAATTGCAAGGCGAAGTTATGGAACTTGATTTGGAAGAAGTGCTCGCTGACACATTTCGAGATGATGACATTCATCCCGTGGCCAAAGGCGTAAGAGGAGGTGACATTGTGCAGAGCGTTAGGAGCCCGAGTGGGACATCGTGCGGCGTGATGTTATGGGAGGTTAAGAGAACAAAGAACTGGGTCGATGGTTGGGTTCCAAAACTTAAAGAGGACCTGCGAAACGAGAAGGCCAATATTCCGATAATTGTTACCGAAGCAATGCCCAAGTCAATTGCAGAAGACATTGGAATCGTGAACGGAGTATGGATCTGCAAGCCCAATATGGCTGTCGTTCTTGCCACGCTGCTTAGGAAAAGCCTGCTGGACTCTGGTTTGCAGAAAGCTCTTGCTCAAGACAGGGGCACGAAGGCAGACGCTTTATACAATTTCGTGACAAGTCATGAATTTGTTCAACAGATTGAATCAATGGTTGAGACCTATCAAGAAATGGCGAGTCAGATCTCCAAAGAGCGTACTTACTTCACGAAGTCTTTGGCCGAGCGTGAAGCGCAAGCACAGCGGTTACTCCTTGGAACGGCGAACATTATTGGAAGCATGCAAGGTCACGTTGGCCAGTCTTCGATGCCGAAGGTCAAGGGACTGGAGCTTCTCGAATCCGGATCCAACGATGAGCAATAGAGATTCACTACGTGCGTTGCTCACATTAAATGAGTTCGCATTGAAAGCAAGTTCTTCGGCCGTCTCACTTGACGTGACCTTGAAAGCCGCCTATACCTACAAACCAATTCGCGACTTGTTTCGAGTCCGGCCAAACTCGCCAGATTAAGTTTCGTTTCTGGAAGGAATATCAAATGACCCATAATGACGACAGCATCGATGGCAGCGGGACGGTGTACGTGCTCCTAAATGAAACCATGCCGGGCATGGTCAAAATCGGATTCACTACAAGGACATCTGAATGGCGCGCACGAGCGTTGCAAACATCGGGAGTGCCCCGCCCCTTCGTTGTGTTGTGGGATGAGTACGTTTCCAATGCTGCCGCTGTCGAGAGTCAAATTCATGAAGCGCTGGCGGAACAGCGTGTCGACCCGCGACGTGAGTTCTTTCGAGTTTCTCCAAAAACGGCCATAAAGTTGCTAATGGAGGTTGCAGAAACATATCGTGAAGATGCCCCTTCTGCGGGTCAATCAGTGGAGATTCAAAACGAATTGGTTGAGAAATATGGCGACATTTTCCGCCCTGAGATTATGTCTATCGAGATAGCAGTTACCGCCTACGCGGTCCAACTTGAAACGATCGAATTTGTCAATCCAAGAGAGACAATTACGAGATGCTCGGACCTTGGATTCATATCGAGCGGCAATGAACCTTGGTTTTCGCTGAGTCAATCTGCGAGGTCAAATGCAGATCGGTTTCTCGAACTCGGCGCATTCTCTTTGATAATGACCACGAATCTAGTTCGAGAGCAAGAGGCCTTGAGAATTAATAAGGAAGAGAATCCCATTTACAGAGATTGAGCTTCTGGTTACTAATACAAATATGGAACTAATTCACTGAGCTTCCACACGACGGGCAAAATTTGTCGTCCAACGCAATCGATGCACTGCAATCTACGCACTCGTAAAGATTGACTTCGTGTGCTTGACTGCCGCACTCAGGGCAATACTTCGTACCTGATCTCAATTCTTTGTTGCATTTGTCGCACCACTTCGTTGGTGCAGCTTCGGGTCCATCGGGAATCTGTACCAGTGAATCAGCGACAGGGTTTGCCATCGCTGGCATTGGAAACCGACCTGACTCCAACGTGCTCGTCGACTGGCGAGGAGAAGGTTCGACGGAACTCGTTACCACGTGCACTTGCGTCATATTGGTCTTGACCGCCATTGCGAGGGCCACGGCCCAGCCAACGAGTGTCCAACCGAGAAAGAGGTTAATCACGAACACCGAGCCGACGTTGGTGACTTTCCTCGTGGACGCCACGATCGTCGGTATGAAGTAGATCCCGATACCAATGAGGACAAAGACAATCGCGACTCCGGCACCAGCTCCCGCAGCGTTAGCAAACATGAGCGAAATATAGCCCAGGGAGTTCGCCGAAATGACGAAAGAGCCGAACGAGCAATACGGCCGCCGCTGGCTCGCAGGAATTGTTAGAGAAGCGCGACCGTTGAGGTACATGTGCGAGATCGTGGTGAGTTGATGTTGTCCAGAGCTCAGAATGCTTTCGGTTCGGATCGTGTCGCCGCGTTGCCCGAGGCTCTCATCATCGACGCATTGACTGTGGCTGAAGTAGGAGTGGCGTGAAGTTGGCAGTATCCGCCTTGGCAGTGCTGTCGTTCGCGTTCGGCGTAACCCTTCTCGGACTCATCGTATTGACCGGTGCAGTCGGGAGCACTGCGGCTGCCGTGTCTTGCATACCTTCCAAAGTTTGGACGTCGAGTGAGTCGCACTCGACGTCAACAACGACAATCGCATCCAACCAAGGGTGCGGTGCGGCGGCATCGATGACCCTGCCCACTTCTTCCGTCGTCAATAACGGTCTGCCAACGAACTACGTCATTCCCGCCGACGCGACGGCTGTCGAAACGGTGGCGATCACTTACGCCCTTGAGCAACTTGGTAAGCCCTACCTCTGGGGCGGCGCTGGTCCCAACGCCTTCGACTGCTCGGGGCTCACCATGATGGCATGGACTCAGGCGGGTGCGACGCTCTTGCATTACACGGGCGATCAAATCAATGAGGGCGCACTCGTTTCCTCGTACGCCGACATTTCTCCGGGCGATTTGGTGCTCGTACCGGGCAGTGACGGGACCGTTGCGAACCCTGGTCACGTCGGTCTCTATATCGGTGACGGTCTCGTGGAGTCCGCGGTTGACGTGCAGTACGGGGTCATCGTCCAGCCGTATTCCTACTTCGTCAGTGGCGGCCTGTCGGGGATTCGTTACGTGGGCTAGTCGCAGTACGCACGTCGTGTGAGCAGCAGTACGTCAACCAACCAAGGAGAATTAATGACTCATCTCAGTTCAGTCCAACTGGTGGCGAGCGGCGTTAACGTCACGCCGAACACCACTGCGATACCGGGCCTCAGTACGCTATCCACGCTCGTGGGATCACTGATGGCCTTCGGGCTGGTGCTCTCGCTGGCCGGGTTCGTCGGCTGTGCGATCGTAATGGCGATCGGACACCACAGCGCCAATCCGCAGTGGTCGACCCGCGGCAAGATGGGCCTCCTGGTCTGTCTCGTGGCGGCGTTGCTCATTGGCGGCTCGGACCTACTGATCAACACGTTCTTCAACCTCGGCTCGAGTCTCAGCTGATGGGTGGCTGGTCATCAATGCGCGCCAAACTACTTCTCACTGTTCCGTTGCTACTCGTGTTGATCGTCGTCGTGCTGATGGCCCTACGACCGACGTCGGACGCACCGCTCGGGCGAGCGAGTCAGTTCGGCTCGGCGAGGGCCAACACTGCGCTGCCCCGGTATCGCCCGCTTCGCGTCGCCATCCCGCAGACGGCGATCGAGCGAACCGTGGATCAAGGCTTCGCGCAAGAATGGAGCGGTGAGAGCGCGTCGACGGCGGCGATGCTTCCCGAGGCCGCAACGTCTGTGGCGTTTCCGCCGATTGCCGCGTCCGATGTGCAAGCTCCCTCGACCTACGCGCTGGCCTTCACCCAAGAACTTCTCGACGTCGACTTCGCCACGTCAACGAGACAGGATCTCCTCGCCTGGGCGAGTTACAACAACGCTCCGAACAGCATCGTTACCATCCCCGCTCTGATCAACCTGAAGGTCCTTGCGGCGTCTCTCACGATGAGCCCGACGCTCGTGCCGACATTTGCGGAGTGGAGAGGATTGGCGGCGACGCGAACGACGTGGCGCGTCAGCGGACTTGTCACCTCGGTCAGTCCCATTTGGACGCAGTTACTCGCAACAGGTTGGCAGCCGGTCGATCCGCTGATGACGATGTACGACGTCTCAGGGACTCTCACTGTCACGACGCCGGGAGAGGCTGCGGACGTGAAGTCGATCTTCTTCGTCCTCACTCTCGGGGGCGCGTCGTGGCACCCCGGATACGGCGCCGTGGTCATGAACGATTGGACCGTGAACTAAGTGTGCTCCAAGTTCAACATCGCCTGCGACGCGCTCAAGCTCATTGGCCACGTGGGCGACAGTGTCGCGTCGTCAGTCTTCAGTGGCATCGCGTCGGCCTTTGGCAATACGGCCGACTCCGCGATCAATTGGCTTTGGCAACAGTTGTCCTCGTCAACGACGGTCTCTCTCGGCGGCGCCAACTTCGAGTTGGATCTCGGCATCGTGGTGTCGATCGCCGTGGTGCTCTGTCTCGGCTTGTTCGTCATCCAGATGGCCGTCTCCGCTCTGCGCCGTGACGCCGGCGGCGTCGGTCGTGCTCTTCGAGGGCTTGTCATTGCGACGGTCGGTTGTGCGATCACGTTGGCGTGTCTTAACGTATTACTCCTTGGCGTGGATCAGCTGTGCGTCGGCATCGTGAAGGTCGCGACCGGCGGTACCATCGCAACGCTCGGCACGAAGATCATCGGCGGCGCCATGTTCACGGTCACCTTCGCCAGCCCGGCCACCGTTCTGATCTTGTCCTTGTTCGCGATCGTTGCGGTCGCTATCGTCTGGTTTTCACTCGTCATTCGAAAAATGCTCATTATCATTACCGCGGTCTTCGCGCCGATCGCCTTCGCCGGGGGCGTGGCTGATCTTTCGCGGGGCTGGGTACGCAAGTGGCTCGAAGCCATGTTGGCGCTGGTCTTTTCCAAACTGATCCTGATCATCATTTTCGTGATCGGACTCGGTGTGCTCGGCGGCATGGGTTCAGCGACCGGGGGAACGCCACTGACTTCGATCACCGGAGAGATCACCGGACTTCTGATCTTGCTCGTCGCGGGCTTTTCGCCGTGGATGGCGCTCCGACTGGTGCACTTCACCGGCGATCACATGGCGACGATGGGCCAGTCGGCGTCACACGCCAGCGCCGGCGCTTCGACCGTGGTGGGCGCTCCCCAGAAAGCCGCGCAAATGAAGTACTCGGCGATGACGCTCGGGGGACACCGCTCGGGTTCAGGAGCACCGCCGCCCGGTTCCCGACTCGGTCCGATTGGCGGTGACGTCGCGACGTCCGCGAGAGCCGGGACGTCCGCCGCCGGTGCGGCCAGCGTTGTCGGTGGTGGCGTTGTTGCTGGCGCGGCGAAGGCCGGCGAAGGGGTGCGAAGAGTAGCCTCGGGCGCCGCAAAGAATGGGGTCGCATCGGGTGCGTCGGTTGGTGAGTCAAGTGATAGTGGCGTGAGTGGATCACACGTTGTCCCGCCCGCTGCAGGTCGATCTCGCACTGGGCAAGACCCGACACCGAGTTCACCTGGCAGTTCAATTACTCCTCCGACCCCCAGTCCGCAGACTCGCAATTTCGACGCTCCCGTGTCTCCAGCGTCATTAGGTCCGGCACCTCCGCCACCCGCGCCACGTCGAGCAGTTCCAGAATCGCCATCCGTACCGCCGACACCGTTCCCCGTCGCGCCGCCCGAACCGCCAAGGGAATAGGTCTTGACTACGATCACAGGTCCCTCGACGGTACGATTCGCCCGACGTCCGACACGCGGAATAATGCTCGGTTTTTCGGCCCTGCGCTGTGGCGTCATTGGCCTTTCGTTCGTGACGATGCTGGTCGGCCTCCTCGTGGGCGGCGGGTTCGGTCTGCTCGTCACGGGTCCGCTCTGGATGTTGTTCGTAACGAGTGCCTTCGTCACGCGCAAGGGCGAGCCAGTCGTCGAATGGTTGCCCTTCTTGGTGCACTGGATGACCCGCGTATCGGCGAAGCAGACCGAGTACCGGATGCGCGTGACGTCGCCACGTCCGGCGGGGACGATGGCCTTACCGGGTGACGCGGCACCACTGCGCTTCTTCAACGATCCCGGCAACAGAACGTGTCTGGTGCACGACCCCCATCGTCAAACGCTCTCGGCGATTCTTGCGGTGTCGCACTCGGCCTACGTGTTACTCGCGCCGAGCGATCAAGTACAGCGCGTGTCGGCGTGGGGGCGGGTGCTCGCGTCCCTCGACCAAACGGGGACGTGCGCGGTGTTACAGATCCTCGAGTCAACAATTCCCGACCCCGGCACGAAGGTCGCTCAGTGGTTCGAGGAGCACGCCACGCACGCGGCCGACTGGTCCAATGAGCAGTACCGGGCTCTGCTCGCGCAGTCATCATTTGGTTCGTCGACACATCGAACGACTATCACACTCACACTCGACATGAAGAGGGCCGCAGCGGCGATTCGCGCGGCCGGGCGCGGAGTAAAGGGCGCCGCCCACGTGCTGCGCGTCGACATGGCCGTCCTAGAACAGGGGCTTCGAGCGGCCGGCCTGCGCGTGGACGCCTGGCTCACTGAAGCTGAGATCGCGACGCTCATCCGCCAGGCCTACGATCCCGCGAGCGAACTGGGAGTTGAGCATCCCGGGGCGAGACTCCGTTCGGCCGGACCGGTCGCCGTCTCGGAGCACTGGTCGTATCTCCGTCACGATTCGGGGTACTCGAGTGTGCTCTGGATCAGCGAGTGGCCGCGAATCGAGGT
>Ga0182030_10004940_pt1 | contig 28394 bp, 26 predicted proteins | sample 812S3MmetaG_FD_121299 | JGI IMG/M metagenome (GOLD analysis project Ga0182030, IMG submission 121299) | Permafrost microbial communities from Stordalen Mire, Sweden - 812S3M metaG (Illumina Assembly) | ecosystem: Environmental > Terrestrial > Soil > Wetlands > Permafrost | place: Sweden... | reverse complement strand
GCTGACGTGGAATTTTCCCCTGAAGATGCCACGCGTACCGATCACGATTTTCTCTGCCAGGTGCTCGAAGCGGTGGTCGAGGCCGGCGCCACCACGCTCAATATCCCTGACACCGTCGGCTATACCATCCCTTCGGAGTTCGGCGAGTTGATCGCAACCATCCGCCGCCGCGTCAAGGGAATCGAAAACGTCACCATCTCCGCGCATTGCCACAACGATCTCGGGATGGCGGTCGCCAACACGATGGCGGCCATCGCCGCCGGCGCCCGGCAGGTCGAGTGCACCATCAACGGCATTGGGGAGCGTGCCGGCAACGCGTCACTCGAAGAGATCGTCATGGCGATCCGGGTTCGTCACGACCGGTATCCCTACGAGACTGGCATCGTAGGAGAGCAAATTTTTCCCGCCAGCCAGATGCTGAGCGAAATCACCGGCGTGCCGGTGCAGCCCAACAAGGCCGTCACCGGAAGAAACGCCTTCGCGCACGAAGCCGGCATTCACCAGGACGGCGTGCTCAAGAATCCATTGACCTATGAGATCATGACGCCGCAGTCGGTGGGTGTGCCCGACTCGAAACTCGTGCTGGGCAAGCACTCCGGCCGGCACGCGCTCGCCATTCGCTGCGAACAACTCGGCTATCAGTTCGACCGGCGCGCGCTCGATGACATTTATCGCCGCTTCGTGCGACTCGCCGACAAGATCAAGAAGGTCGAAGATCATCACTTGCTGGAGTTGATCCGCGACACGCACAAGCCGGCTGCCTCGGCCACTCCGTTGTTCGAGCCGCTGCCGGCCGCGGTTTCAGCCGCCGCCAACGCGGCGGCCCAGGAATCGCCGCGTCCGTTTCCGTTGGCGCCGCAGACCAACGCATTCGGTGTGCCCCTTCCCGCCCATGCTGAGCACCATCACGAGCAGCAGCAGCAGGAAGATTATCTCTGGGGCGTGTAGCAGAGAAGACTTAACGTGGGGACAGCCGCCCCTTCGACAAGCTCAGGGCAGGCTTTCGGCTGTCCGCCGGGCGAAGCCTGGCCTGCACCGCAGATGCACTTCCATTAAACTAATCCCCGCATGCTTCTGAACCTCACCATCCTCCCCGGCGACGGCATCGGCCCGGAAGTCACCGAGCAAGCCGTCCTAGTCCTCCAAGCCATTGCCGACGCATTCGGCCATCAGCTTCAACTCCAGCGCAAGAGCATTGGCGGCGCGGCGCTGGCTGCTGTCAACGATCCTCTCCCCGCCGACACAATTCAGGCTTGCTTTTCTTCTTCCGCAGTGCTGTTCGGTGCAGTGGGAAGTCCCGCGTTTGATCACTATCCGAACCATCTGCGCCCTGAAGCCGGACTTCTGCGCCTGCGCCGCGAACTCGGCGCCTATGCCAATCTTCGTCCTGCCATCTGCTTTCCCGCACTCGAAGATTGTTCTCCGTTGCGAGCGGATCTCGTCCGGGGCACCGACATCATGATCGTGCGCGAGTTGCTGGGAGGACTTTATTTCGGAGAACCGCGTTCCATCACGGGCAGCGCCGGTTCCCGCATTGCCCTAAACACCATGACCTACGATGAGCCAGCCATCGAGCGCATTGCCCGCATCGCTTTCGATCTTGCCGTAAAGCGCCGCCAGAAAGTTCTGTCGGTGGACAAAGCCAATGTTCTAGAGTGTTCCCGCCTGTGGCGCGAGGTCGTCATCCGCTGCGCGAAAGACTATCCCGGCGTGCAGCTCGCTCACATGTACGTCGATTCCGCGGCCATGTCGCTGGTGCAGCGTCCTAAAGATTTCGACGTGGTGCTCACCGAAAACATGTTTGGCGATATTCTTTCGGACCAGGCCGGTGGAGTAGTGGGCTCGCTAGGCCTGCTGGCCTCAGCCAGCATCGGCGGCCCGGTCGGCTTGTACGAGCCCGTCCATGGCTCCGCGCCTGACATTGCCGGCAAGGGAATTGCAAATCCCCTGGGCGCAATTCTCTCCGCCGGACTGCTGCTGCGCCACTCTTTTCATTTGGAGCGCGAAGCCGCCTGCATCGAGAACGCGGTCAGTGCGGTGCTGAATCAGGGCTCCCGCACCGCGGATCTTGCCCGCGCCGGACAAAATCCAGTTTCAACCTCGGAAATGGGTCGCAGGGTGGTTGAAGCAGTGAAGCAGTCGTCGGCGCTGGCGTAGCCGCGCCGAAAAGAGAATCAGCCTGACGCCGAATCTCCTCTTCTCTCAGGAACCCATTTTTGCCACAGCCGCCTTTTTTCCCCGTGCCGACAAGCTTTCGAGCGCCGGATACGAAGCCAGGTCAATCAAAGTGCGAAGCGGCGGTTGCGTTCCGTCGCTGATGGCTTGGACGAGCATTTGCACTGCAACCTGCGTGGTGGTGAGCGAAACTACCGTGGCGGCCAGGATTCCCTGGTCAACCCACGCTTTTCCTTCCCTAGCGAGACCGTCCACGCCGGTGAACGGCAATTTCATCCATTGCTCGCGTTCCGAGCCTTCGGCAAGGTCTTCGAACGCTCTCCTGGCTCCCTTCGCGATCCCATCGTACTGGCAGCCCACAACCCCGATGGAGATGGCGCGGTTGGTGGAAAGACGCAGCCAGGAACTTACGGCCTGGCGAGCGCTGGCTTCTTCCCAATCGCTGCGCAGTGTTTTGAGATGAATGTTCGGGGGTTTTGTGCTTTCGAGACCAGCAGTTCGCTGCATCGCGGCGGAGTTGTTGGCCGGCCCCTGGATGTATAAAACGGTGCCTCCCTCTGGCAACAGCGCGGCAAATTGCCGTCCCTGAATGCGCCCGATTTCCGTGTGCTCCCGAGTGACGCCGAAGACGATGACATTCGAGCTGCTTCGAAGCCGGCTCAAGTAATCCACGTCGCTGTTCAGAACTACCCATCCGATGCCGGCCGCTACCGCAGCTTCCGCCGAGCGGACCAGCCCGGTCATGGTCAGAGGCTCGACCAGAATCGCATCGGGCCGCGAGGACTTCGATTGAATGACTTCCAATACCTGTTGGCTCTGGGTTACGGCGTCGTTGTTGGCTCGAAGAATCTCTACTTCCGCTCCGAGCCGGTGAGCGGTTTCTGTGGCCGATACGGCCTGCTCGTGCTGATAACTGTTATCGTTCGGCAGGGATACAACGAAGTGGAGCTTCTTCACCGAAGCCCTCCATGGGATGCCACTGAACCAACTATACCGCCGATTCCGCCAGCCGGGATGAGCCAAAAGCCGTTAGTCCGCACCTAGGTAATCTTTTTCTCAAACTTTGGGCGCGGGTCTTCCCGGCAGTGTTCTAGCCTGCTGCGCCGTTGCCTCCGGCCCAACGTCATACTTCCCCGTCAGGTCATACCAGCGAATGCGCAGCATCTCCTGAAACATGCGAGCCCCATCCACCAGCGGATGAAGCCGTGTTCCTCCGCTATGCCCCCAGGCCACGGCCACTTCTTCCACTCGGAAGCCAAACTTGCGCGCCAGAAAAAGAATTTCCGGATCGAAGCCCCAGCGTTCGATGCGCTGCAGCGGCAGAATCGTTTGAGCGGCTCGCCGGGTGAAGGCCTTGAAGCCACACTGCGTGTCCTTAAACTTCAGCCCTAAAATAATCCGCAGCAGCAGATTGAAGACTCTGCCAAAAAGTTGCCGGTGCAGCGACTGCCGCTGCGTCTGCAATTCCGCCCGCAGCCAGCGTGAGCCGATGGCGATGTCCGCTCCCGCCGCCAGCGCATCCAGCAACTTCGGCATCTCTTCGATCGGCGAAGATAAATCCGCGTCGCTGAACACCACCACTTCGCCCCGCGCCTGCAGCATGCCATTGCGCACGCTGTAGCCTTTGCCGCGGTTGCCCGGATTCTCCACCAGCCGCAATAAGGGATCTTTTTCCGCAAACGCGCGCACGATCTCCGCCGTGTTGTCGCGCGACCCATCGTTCACCACAATCACTTCCGCATCCCATGCCTGCTGGCGCACGTACGCCAGCACTTTTTCCAAGGTGGCCCCTAGGCGCTCGCCTTCGTTGTAGGCCGGAATAACGATGCTGTAAGGGATGGTTTCCAATCGAGCCTTCCGTGCAATTTGCGCCGCAAGAATAGCTGCGCCATTGTACGTCGCAGAGAGCCGCTTAAGGAAACGGAGAGCCGCTGCTCAGGCCACGTCGCGCTGTTCGAGAAGCATGCTGAAAAACTCATCTACGAGTTCGCCATCCAACAGACCCTGGCGGGCCTTCTCGCGCATGGTTTGCGCGGATTGGTCGTGCCCGATCGCCGGCTTGTAAGGCCGCGCCGTGCGCAGCGCGTCATACACATCCACCACCTGCAAAACTCGTGGCAGCAGCGGGATCTCGCCCGCCCGCAATCCATCGGGATACCCCGACCCATCCACATGCTCGTGATGGTGACGGATAATCGGCAGCACCAGCCGCAACGACTTCAGCGGCTTGCAGATATTTTCCCCCGTCACCGGATGCTGCTTCATGATCTTCCACTCCTCCGGTGACAGGTCGCTGCCTTTTTTCAGAATCTCGTCCGGCACGGCGATCTTGCCCAGGTCGTGCAGATAACCGCCCCGCCGCAACGCAATGATCGAATCTTCATCCAGCCCAAGATGCCGCCCTAATTCCACGGCGTGCAATGCCAGCCGCTCGCAATGCCCCTCGGTGTAAGGGTCGCGGCCTTCCACGATCAGACCCAGCGTGCACAACACAGAATCCGCCGTCTCCAGTTCATCGGTGAATTCCTTCATCCGCAGCAGCGACTTCACCCGCGCCGTCAATTCTTCCGCCAGCACCGGCTTGTTCAGAAAGTCGTCCGCTCCCGCTTCAATCCCCTTCAGCTTGTCCGAGCTGTCGCTCAGTCCCGTGATCAGCACGAAAGGAATCAAGCGTGTTGCCGGGTCGCTCTTGAGCTCGCGGCACAATTCATAGCCCGACTTCCCCGGCATCTTCACATCCGACAGAACCAGGTCCGGCGCCTGCCGCCGCACTTCGGCCTCCGCCTGCTCCGCGCTCGCTGCCGTCACCACTTCGTAGCCGCGCAGGGTGAGCAACTGGCTCATCAGTCCGGCAATGCTGGCGTTATCGTCCACCACCAGAATTCGCGGGGCCTGCCGGCGTATCAATAACCCACTCATATCTTGATCAGAAGCCGCCGCTGGCGGGGGAGTTGTACGGGACTTACCGCGCACCGCCGGACGGGAATCGTGAGGGAAACTCATTCGTACTGATTTCTAAACCTTGATTCTACTGCAATCTCAAAACTGCCGTACCCAAGCCCGATGGAACCGCACGTCAGATCGCGGCCTCTCGATGTCTTCCGGCGCCTGTCCCACTTCGGAAACGTTGTCGCTCAAATTGTGACCTCTAACCTTGCCCACCCGCCGCTTTCCTGCTTAACCTCGCCTCATGCTCTGCACCGTTGTTTCCTTTATCTCCCCGCGTCGTGGCCGGATTGCTGTATTGTTCACGATCAACTTCATTCTTGTCAGTACCGCGCTCGCTACCCCCAAGTCTCACGTCATCGCCTTCGGTAAATGGACTTCGGTCCAGTGGTTTCCCGAAGTCGGCTCCAGCGCAGCCGACGACAAGCCGCTCACGCTCAAAGTTCGCCCGTTCCTCGTCGATACCCGCGTGAAGGAATTCACTCTCGGCCCCGCTCACGATGTCACCGACCGCTTGTTTGTCGTCCGCCGCGCCTTCCGCGTGAATGACAGCCTTCCCCAGGAATCCACCGCCCCGCCGCACTGGCAATGGCAACGCGGCGGATGGCTTCTCGTCGATCGCGTCACCGGCCACATTTCTTCGATCAATCTTCCCGAGTTCGATGTGACGTATTCCGCCGCCAGTTGGTACCGCGACTACGCCGCCTATTGCGGCGTCTCCGAAGACGGCAAGAAACTCTACGCGGTCGTCGCCCAAATCGGCCGCCGCAAGCCGGTGCTGAAGAAGCCCCTCGAGGGCGAGACCATTGCCGCAGCTGAAACCAAAAGCGCTGTCCCCGATTCCGCCTGCCCCATTCCCGCCTGGCAGCGCGCGCCAGCCCGCGTCACCTTCGAACCCGCAGGCGCCGCCAAACAAACCTTCGCCATCCGCGGCCACGTCGTGGATCTAATCACTGAAGAAGAAGATGACGAAGAAGTCTCGAAATAGACTCCGACCGGCCTTCTCACCGAAGCAAGATGAATGTAATGGCGCGATATTACGTCAATCATCACTCTGCTTTGCGTCCGGGGCCGCATGGTTACGCGGCGCCGAAGCGCCGCCGTGCATGGGCCGAGCGTCATTGGGGCAGATTAGAAGAATATGAATAGAGACGGTCAGGAAGCACAATCCCGCACGGCCCGCGAGATCCTCGTTACGAAGGTAAATTGACCCCGGTTACCGCCGGTGCCATCATCTTCTCAGTGTGCTTCAAGCTCATGGTCTCAGTCGTGCGGAGAGCTGCCGCCTTGGGAGGTACTTTCATGCGGGTTTCGCCTCGTTTTTTCACTGGAGTTTCTTTCGTTCTCATCGTCCTGGCGCTCGGCGTTGCGCAGGCGCAGAAGAAGGAAATCAAGATCGGATTTTGCATCGAGGCCATGAAAGGCGAGCGTTGGCAGACCGACCTCGACGAATTTCAGCAGCGCGCCCACGAACTCGGAGGTGTCGTCGTCACTCGCTCCGCCAATGGCGACGATGACCTGCAGTTCCGCCAGATCAAGGAACTCCTCAAGGGCGGCATCGACGTCCTCGTGTTTCTGCCGCACGATACCAGCAAGGCTGGGCGCATTGTGGAAGCCGCGCACGCGAAACACGTCCCGGTGATCAGCTATGACCGCCTGGCCAGTGCGCCGGTCGATCTCTACGTCGGATTCGACCTCTTCTCGGTCGGACTCGAGCAGGCGCAAAGCCTGGTGGATCGCGCGCCCAAAGGCAACTACCTGTTGTTGGGAGGCTCACCGCTCGACGCCAACTCGAAAGTCGTTCGCGCCGGACAGATGAAAGTGCTGCAACCCTTCATCGATCGCGGCGACATCCATACCCTTGCCGATGTCTGGGTGCCGGAGTGGAGCGCCACCGAGGCTTACATCATGGTCACGAAAGAACTCAACAAGCTCAAGGCTGCTCCCACGGCGATTGTTGCCTCGAATGACGCGATTGCCGGCGGCGCAATTCAGGCGCTCGAAGACAAGGGCTGGTCTGGCAGAGTGCTGGTCTCGGGTCAGGACGCAGATCTCGCCGCCATCGAGCGAATCTTCGATGGCTCTCAACTGATGACCGTCTATAAGCCGGTCCGAGATGAGGCGCGGGCTGCGGCTGAAGCCGCCATGAAACTCGCGCGGCACGAAGACGTAGAGAGCCGGGCGGAGGTGCCGAACGGCACGCTGACCACAAAAGCCATCCTCCTGGAGCCCATCTGTGTCACTCAGGAAAACGCGAAACAGACCGTGCTCAAAGATGGATTTCAGAAGCTGGAAGTCGTCAAGCAAGGCCTGCCCCTAGACAAGCAGGCACAGTTGGACAAACCATAGCAAAAGTAAACTGTTATCAACACCCAAAAGCGTTAGCGCTCAAAATCCCCGCTCACTGGCCCGCCGAAAAGGCGGCATACTCGGGGGCAGGCCCAGCCGCCACATCAAGTTCTGAGGTCCGAGGTCCGAGGTCCGAAGTCCGACGTCCGCCGTCTCACCCCGCCCCTTCCACCGCCGGCAACTCTTCCGCGACAGTTTTCTCCTTCACCTTCGCGCTGGTCACAAGAATCACCGACAGCACCACGATCACGCTGCCCATCACAATGAAGCGGTCGACCCGCTCGTGCAGAACCACCCAGCCTAGAAACACCGCGACCACCGGATTCACATACGCATACGTCGATACCTTTGAGGTGGGCACATGCTCCAGCAGCCAAATGTAAGCCGTGTATCCGATCCACGATCCGCACACCACCAGATACATCGTCGCGCTCACCCCGCGGGTTGTCCACGTAACCCGCGAGAAATCTCCCGCTGCTAAGGCAAACAGGAAGTTTCCCGCACCTGCCGCCGTCACCTGCCATCCCGTCGCGCTGAACACGTCCATGCCGGACTGCCAGCGCTTCGAGAGCACCGATCCCAGCGCCCACAAAAACGATCCGCCAATCAATCCCAGCGAAGCCCACAACTCGCGCCGCCCCAACGCGGAAGTCGAGTGCAATTCCGGCCAGAACAAAACCAGCAGCCCCACCATCCCCATGGCCAGGCCAGCCTTGCCTCGCCACGAAATGCGATGGTGACCTAGCAGCATCGAATCCAGCACCAGGAACCACAACGGCGTGATCGCGATAATCAAAGCCGCCAGCCCCGAGGGCACCGAAAGCTCCGCCCACGACAATGTCAAGTTTCCGCCCATTAGCAGCAGAAGCCCCACCACCGCCGCCAGCGCAATCTGCCGCGCCGAATACCAGATCCTGCGCCCCGTCGCCGCGCACACCGCCAGCATCACCACGCCAGCAATCGAAAACCGCACCGCGCACATCAGTGCCGGAGGAATGCTCTTCACCGCAATGTCGATGGCCAGATAAGTCGAGCCCCAAAACAGATACACGAGTCCGAAGGCAAGAATCACCGCAAGCCGGCTTGGGCGCTGTGCACTTGTCATGTGAGCGAGAAAGCTGAGGAAGCTCAAAGATACTCAAAGATAAAAGATATCAGACGAACCAGCAGTGTCTTTCGATTCGATCAAGCGTCCGGAGTCTCCGCGATTCGGGGGCGATTACGAAAGAAACGTAGGGGGTTACGCGGCGCAGTCCCGCCGCGTATAATCTTCGTGAAGACAATGTCCAGCGATGCTGCGCAACATTCACAATTCGCCCCTGCCCAATTCGCATCTGCCCGAGTGCTGGCTGCACTGCCTCGTCTGTCCTCGGCGCTATCGGGCGAATCTGCCTTCGCGCCTGCGTCCCAGCCTCTTCGGTAGCGACTAATAAATCCTCCGCCTGATTGTCTCGGTTCCATGCGTGCTCAAACCAGAGCAACGTGCTCCGAGTTGCCTTTACTGACAACCGGCAACTGGCAACTGACAGCTGCTTCAGGAGGATTCCAATGACCACGAAGACCATGACCGCAACCGCTCCCGAAAAAACCATCGGTCCCGCCGTTAAGGGACCAAAGATCAAGACCGCTCTGCCCGGGCCGAACGCGAAGCGCGTGCTCGCCGGCGACCAGAGGCTTATTTCGCCTTCCTACACCCGCTCCTACCCGCTGGTCGCCAAGAGCGGCCGCGGCATCGTCGTTACCGACGTCGACGGCAACGAGTTCTATGACTTCTCTGCCGGCATCGCCGTGACCTCGACCGGCCACTGCCATCCCGACGTGGTCGCCGCCATCCAGAAACAGGCCGGCGAACTGATCCACATGTCGGGCACGGATTTCTATTACGAGAGCATGGTCACGCTGGCGGAGCGCCTGTCGAAAATCGCACCCATGCCCGGCCCACACAAGATCTATTACGGCAATTCGGGCGCGGAGGCGATCGAATGCGCCCTCAAGCTCGCCCGGTATCACTCGAAGAGGCAGAACGTTATTGCGTTCTTTGGGGCGTTTCATGGACGAACCATGGGTGCGCTGTCGCTGACCGCGTCGAAACCGCAGCAACGGCGGCGCTTTGCGCCGCTGGTGCCGGGGGTGACTCATGTGCGCTATCCCGATGTGTATCGGGGATGTGTGGGCGGGGCGCAACAGGCCGATGCCTTCGCGCTGGGGTGCGCGCGCTTCATCGAAGAGAAGCTGTTCAAGACCACGCTGCCTCCCGAGGAAGTGGCCGCGATCTTTGTCGAACCGGTGCAGGGTGAGGGCGGCTACGTAGTCGCGCCCACTGTCTTCATGCAGGAGCTAAGGCGCATCTGCGATCGTCACGGAATTCTTTTGGTGGTCGACGAGGTGCAGAGCGGCGTGGGACGCACGGGCAAGTGGTGGGCAGTGGAGCACACGGGGGTGGAGCCGGACATGGTTTGCATGGCGAAGGGCATTGCGTCGGGGATGCCGCTGGGTATCACGATGACGCGCTCGGAAATCATGGACTGGGTGCCGGGCTCGCATGCGTCAACCTTTGGCGGCAATCCGGTGTGCATTGCGGCGGCGCTGGCTACGCTGGACGTGATTGAGAAAGAGCATCTGCTGGAACACACGGCCGAGGTGGGCGCGCACATGATGAAGCGCATGGCGACGTGGCCGGCGAAGCTGAAGCTGGTGGGCGATGTTCGTGGGCGCGGGTTGATGATCGGCGTCGACATCGTGAAGGACAAGACGACCAAGGAGCATGGCAACGCAGAGCGCGACCTGATCGTCGAGCGCGCGTTCGAACATGGCGTGCTGTTCCTGGGTTGCGGTCCGAGCTCGATCCGCATCTGTCCGCCGCTGGTGGTGACGAAAGAAGAATCGGATGTTGCCATGGATGTGCTGGAAGAGTGCATTCAAGAAGTGGGCAGGTAGGACGACGCGCCGTCGCTTAGGAGCGACAGACAAAGGTGTGCGAGCAGCATCGCCGCCCACCCTTGCAAAAAACGCAAGGATGGGGCACCCTCTGTGGAAATGGTGCAGACGAGCCGATTAAAGGCGGGCCGCCCGCCAGTTTGGCTTACGCGTTTAGCCGGTTAAGCGGGAGATCCTTCGCTGCGACTGAAGAACGGCTCCGCTCAGGATGACAAAGTCGTAAAAAGTCAAATTGCACCATTACCGAATGCCCATCGGAGACTAAAGCCTTCAGTGATGGCGCGCGCTTATCGCAGCGCTGGAAGGGGCTGCGCCACCCACAGTCAGGAGTTGGTAAACATCCCACTCTAAGTTTCGCAAAGAACGCGAAATTTAGAATGGGCTACCCGTCCTATCTGGAGCGGGGCTTCTTTTTTTCTGGCTGCGGGCGGAGCAAACCCCCCCCTCTTTGTAGACTTCGCAGTAGTAGCAATCGTTCTTGAAGGGCTGCATGGGAAAGAGCATTGGTCCGGTGGGATTTTGGCCGCCGTTGAAGAGGATCTGGGCTGGGATGAGGTACCAGGTTCGCTGGGGGATGACGTAGGCGGCGAAAAAGTCGAGCATGTCGGGGGCGTAACGGCGGGCGTTGTAGTTGGTGCTGATCTGGCAGCGGTAGCCGGTGCCGACGCGGCAGTTGGTGGACTTGACCTGGACCCTGACGACCCGGTTGCCGAAGTTGAGGGCGACGTCGAAGGGCTGGGAGTCTCCCCAGGGCTTGAGGATGATGTAGCCGCGGCGAAGGGCTTCGGCGATGAACAGGGCTTCCACCCATTCGCCGCGTTCTTTGTAGTTTCTGAACTTGGGCATGCTGCTCCTAGGGCGATTAAGTAGTGGTGCAGTTTGATTAAGGAAGCGAGCCAAACGCGCGATTGTGCGTCGCGCCGTTACTTAGTAGAAGCAGCGCGACGCTTCGCGCGGCTCGCCCGGATCCTTCACTGCGCAAAGAACGCTTGTTCAGGATGACAATCAAACTGCACGACTGCCGGTTGTTGCGGAATCGGGATTCGGGTGCAAAAGGAAAGGCGCGGCCCAGGGGCCGCGCCTTGTTTTCCTGAATTTTTATTCTGTATATCCAGTATATCAATTTGAAATGGGTGGAAGCGTCACATTTCCTGGAATTATATCTCCGCTGCTTTGAATGACTTGGGCCCGACCGTGTAGTTTCTGCCTATTGACAAGATTTTGGACATCTCCCGGTTTGGGGAGGAATAGCCGTCTTCGTCCAGATGGGTGCGGGCTTTACCTGCGATGCGATTTGCCGCCGCTGGAATGGCCGTGGGAGGAGTGGCCTCCGCCGTGCGATTTGGGGGCGTGCGGAGCTTTGAATTTTGGCGCGGAGAAGTGCTTTTCCTTGGGTGCGTGCTGCGAGAAGCTGCGCCGCGACATGCCGTGCTGCGACATGCCGTGCTCCGACGAAGAGTCGTGCGGAGACGAGACGCGGGCTTTCGAGAAGTGCAGCGCATGTCGCCATGAGCTTGACTTGGCTGTGCGGGAGGGCTCCGGGCTTCGGTTGTTGCCTGGGCTGCGGCCCGGAGTAGCGCCGGGGTTGGCGAAGGCGTTATGGCTTGAGGCAAGAGATCTGTCGCCGGTGCGTGCGGTCCGAGGTGGTTGCGAGAGTGCGCGGCCGGATGATCCGGAGGATGGAGTCCGGGTGGTGGTGCCGAAAGTCCCCCGGTTGTTTGCGGTCCGATTATCGCGCTGGAAACTTTGGCTGGGGATGGGCGAGCCGTGGCGGAAGGTTCGCCATCCGTCGCCGGCAGGCCGCGATAAAGTTCCTGCGGCGCCATACCGACTGGCCAGCAAACTACTGCCGTAGGGAACGCCGAGACGGTGGTGAGGATTGTGGACCCAAAGGCCCGATCCGCTTGAGTTGGCACTGAACGAGCTGCCATTGAAATTGTGGAATCCGAAATCGCTAAAGAACGAGTTGTTCACGAACAAGGCCTGGGCTAACCAGCTTAGAGCCCATCCCCAACTCTTTGGTCCGAGCAATCCGGTGAACCCGGGGAGCAGGCCGGCGAGATTCGCGACGGTCCCGAACAGCGATCCAAAGCCGTTTCCGGCGTAGGGAAGTGCGGGATAGGAGCCCTCGGCTGGAGCGCCTCAGACAACGGAAGGATTGTAGGACGGAACATACATGGTTTGAGGATTGGCAGGCTGAATTTCGATGGCGCTCTGGTCTCCTTGCGATTCTGTGTTGACGGAGAGTTGAGGATTGCTTCCGAGTTGACCGTTTCCCTGGGCCTGAGCCCGCAAAGTCTGGATGGCATCCATTACATCGGACTGCTGGGAGAGGAACGCGTTGCCCAGGTCTGTGGTCCAGCGGATATTGCGATTCAGGAGGGCAACCACGTCGGGAAACGCCGCCAGCGCTTGCACGCTGGGATCCCAATTCTGGAGCTGGGCCGCCGCGATCAGTTCCCGGTTATGGAGGTTCGGGTTTTGCTGAAGCCACTGTTGCGCCTCAACCAGCTCCAGGGGATAGGTGCAGGCGACTAATACCTGGCCGAGGAGCGCGTCGGGGTAAAGCGCAATGGGGGCTATCAAGTTGGCCAGGTCATTGGGCGAAATCGCGGATGGGGGCTGCGGCGCGTCCGACGGGGCGTCTGAGGACACTTGGGCCAGGCTGCGAAATCCGGATACCAGGGCGACGACGAGGAAGACGATCGCGAGTGTTTTTGTAAGCTTCGGCTGAAGCTTCGGCCGAGAGATGAATCCGCTCATATGCCACCTCCAGCTAGCGTAGTGCGAAATGCAGAGCGCCGATGTTCCGGCGTTTCTTGCACTGCTTCAAACGCGGAAAGTAAGCATGGTCGTGGCCTGCTGAGTTCAAAGAGCTTTGTGACGCACTTGCGATAGGGATTGGCTCATTGGACTCTTCCCGTGGTTTGCATTCTATATCAGATGAGCCAGAGCGAGGAGCGGGATGCCATGAGCGGAGCAAGAAGCGGAATCAGGCCTGGAATTCGCTGGCTTCGGGGAAGCGGAGATTGCACTTGCTGAGGGTGTCGTTGAGGAGAGTCTCGACTTTGGTCTCTTCACAGTTGCGGGACATGGCGAGTTCGCTGACGAGCAGATAGCGGGCGCGTTCGAGCATTTTCTTCTCGCGGAACGATAAGGGCTTGGCCTGGTGGAGGGCGATGAGGCTCTTGAGGACTCCGGCGACTTCCAAGAGGGAGCCGGTACGCATGCGGTCGGAGTTTTCCTTGAAGCGGTCTTTCCAGTCGGCGGTGGTGAGGTTTTCGGCGACGGAGAGGAAGTCGAGGATTTTTTGCACCTCGCCGTTGCGAACGACGCGGCGAATGCCGACGCTGCCGACGTTGTTGCAGGGCACCATGACCTTGAGACTGCTGGACTTAATGTGGAGGAGATAGAACTTTTCCACGGTGGCGCCGACGGAGCGGCTGCTGATTTGTTCGATGACCCCCACCCCGTGGTTGGGATAGACGACCTTGTCGCCGATATGAAAATTCAGATCAGCTCCACTCATAATCAAGGCACCTGGGCAGGAGAAAGGGTCTAGTGGGGAGAAGCGATGCCGCTACTAGGAGACAGCGTACCCCTAAAAAGGGCGAAAAGCAAGGATTGGTGCGGGGTTGCGGGGATCGGGGATGCTAAACGAGGAAGCATGCGGTACTAAGTTGCTGTTTTTAGATGGGTTAGGTCTCGACGTGGTGCGGGGCGTCCGTCGGGCAGCACCGGGTCGGGACAGCCCTTTCGGCCCTGCTTTGGACAGGCAAGAGCGACTGTTCCCAGACAAGCATCTTCCCCGGACAGGGCGGTGCTTATAATCGCCGTGTGAGTCTTGAACGGGGAAAATCGGACAGACCGGCGGGGCGGGTTCTGGGGCTCGACGTGGGGTCGAGAAGGATTGGGATGGCGGTGTCGGATCCTTTGGGGATTACGGCGCAGGGCTTGGAGACTTTACAGCGGCGGAACAAGCGGACGGACTTGGCAGCGCTGGAGCAGGTGATTCGGGAGTACGGGGTGCGGGAGATTGTGGTCGGGCTGCCGTTGCGTATGAGTGGCGCGGAGGGGACGCAGTCGGGGAAGATGCAGGTGTTCGCGGAGGAGTTGCGGAAGCGGTTCCGGCTGCCGGTGCACATGTGGGATGAGCGGCTGACCTCGGCGGAAGCGAATCGATTGCTGCGGGAGACGGAGTTATCGATCGAGAAGCGGGCGAAGGCGGTGGACCGGATGGCTGCGGTTTTGATTCTGCAGGGATGGATGGAGAGGCGTAGCGGCAAGGACTTTTGACGTCGGACCTCAGACGCTGGACTTCAGGCTTCGGACCTCGGACTTCGGACCTCGGACTTCGGACCTCAGGCTTCGGACCTCAGGCTTCGGATTTGGCCGCGGGTCTATCTCGGGCTGGTGATCGGTTGTAACTTTCGGGATCTCTTATGGACTGGATGAGGGAGTTGAGCATCCGGCCTAATTCAGTTGAAAGCTTGGTCAGAGCTTCGGTACGTGGCGGGGTTAGATACTTTAGGCGTTGGGCGATCAGAACCTGGGTTTCCAACTCGAGAAGGGAGCCCCGAGCGTGACAGAAGAACAGGGCGCGGTCACGATCTGTTGATCGTCCTTTGCCTTCTGCAATGTTGCTGGGAATCGAGACGGCCGCTCTTCGCATCTGGCTGGTCAGCCCGTAGAGCTCCTCTTTTGGGAAGTCTCGGGTTTCGCCGTAAACGCATTCGACCAGATCCATGGCACGCTGCCAAACTCTGAGATCTTGGTAGGAAGCAGCCATGACATTTACCTCCTGCGGGTGGTTTCTCGACAGATTGCGCGATTCGGGAACGTTGCGCAAGTGCGGACATCACACCTTGTCAGCTCTTTTTGTCAGCTCTTTCTGTGGATCGGGAATCGCGGCTTAGGGCTGCCGTCCGAGGTCCGGGGTCTGAGGTCCGCTGCCTTGCTTTCCACGCATGGCGCGGCGGTAGGCGGCGACGTTGGTATTGTGCTCTTCGATGGTGCGGGCGAAGCGGTGGTGGCCGGCGGCGTCGGCGACGAAATAGTAGTAATCGGATTGCGCGGGACGCATGGCGGCTTCGAGCGCGCTCTTGCCGGGATTGGCGATGGGGCCGGGCGGGAGTCCGGGGAATCGATAGGTGTTGTAGCGGGAATTGAAGCGCATGTCATCGTGGTGCAGCGCACCGGTGTAGGTTCCGGCTAAGAGTTCCGCATAGATAATGCTGGGGTCGGCGTCGAGGGCGATTTGTTTCTGCAGGCGGTTGTAGTAGACGCTGGCGACGAGGGGGCGTTCTTCGGCTACGGCAGTTTCTTTCTCGACGATAGAGGCCATGATTACGGTGCGTTCGAGGTCGGCGCCGATCTGCGCGGTTTCAGAAGAGACCGGTGTGCTCCCCGCGGCGGCGCTCGCCACGTGAATCAATCCAATTTGATGCGCGACCTGACGGAATTGCTTGACCATGGCGGCGGCGATGTCCTGCATGGTTTGCATGCGGCTGAATTCGTAGGTGTCGGGGAAAAGGTAGCCTTCAAGTGATGGCGCTCCGGGAGCGAGGTCGGCGATAAGGACGGTATCGGAGTGCGCTACCTTCAGGAAATCTTCGGCGGGGCCGAGTCCGGCGGTTTCGATGGCGCGGGCGATGTCGAACATGGTGAAACCTTCGGGGACGACGACGGTGCGGAAGTAGACGTCGCCGCGGGCCAGGCGATTATGGACGTCGATCAGGTTGCGGGATTCGTCGAACCGGTATTCTCCGGCTTTGAGCGAGCGGCCGCGGTGCAGATAGTGCCACAGAATGAAGGCTCGCTCGCTGCGGATAATTCCGCTGGACTTGAGTTCGGAGGCGATGCGGCGGGTGGAGTATCCGGGATGCAGCATCACGAAAGTTTGTCCCGAAGGTTCAACGGGAATTAGCACAGCCCAGGCGAACCAGGCCGCGGACGCGAGCGCGGCAATGAGGATGAGCCAGAAGAGCTTACGCACGATGGCGACAGTTTAGACGATGATGGAAGGTGTGCGCAGCTGACTTTAGTAAGAATTTGACTCGGCTGCCGGTGATGGTGCAGTTTGGCTCACGCGGTGGGCCGGTTAAGTAGGAGATCCCTCGCTATGCCTGAAAAACGGCTCCGCTCAGGATGACACTGGTCGTGTAATAGTCAAACTGCACCACTATCCGGCTGCCCGTCTGGTTTTTGCGACCTTTTCGGCGCGGTATACTCAAATGTTCTGGAGACCATCTAATAACTTCATGAGACGTAGCTCGCCCTTTTGGGCTTTGACTCTGCTGCTGGCGGTGCTGCCCACGACGGGCTGCCTTTTCCGTACGCGGCCGGTGGAGGAAACCTATTCCAAGGCTCCTCTTCGAGAATCCTCGCAAGCAGGATTAATCGACAGCATTAATCAACAGGCGGTGAAAATCCGGTCGTTGCAGGCGACGGTGGATATCGACACTTCCGCAGGCGGGGCGAAGAAGGGCCACGTCACCGACTACAAAGAGATTCGTGGCTATGTGCTGGCGCAGAAGCCGGCGATGCTGCACATGATCGGGTTGTTGCCGATCGTGCGGACGACGGCTTTCGACATGGTGAGCAACGGCGAGGAGTTCAAGCTGTGGATTCCGCCGAGAAACCGCTTTGTGGTAGGGCGCAACGAGGTGCAGACGCACAACGCGGACCAGCCCATGGAAAGCATCCGGCCGCAGGATATCTACGAGGCGTTGCTGATTCGCGCCGTCGATCCCGAGCACGAGATTGCGGTGCTGGAGAATGGTTACGAGATTCTGCACGATTCCAAAGGGCATCGCGTTCTGCAGGACGACTACGAGTTGGTGGTGATTCGCAAGCGGGACAAGGGCTGGGCGCTGTCGCGGAAGATTGTGTTCAGCCGCACCGACCTGCAACCGCATCGCCAGTACATTTACGATGAGAAGGGCAATCTGGCAACGGATGCGAGGTATGCGAACTATAAAGAGTACGATGGCGTGAGCTTCGCGTCGCGCATCGAGATTTTCCGGCCGCAAGAGGAGTACGACATCACGCTTAACATGTTAAAGCTGGAAATCAACAAAGTGCTGAGGGATGATCAGTTTGTGCTGCAGCAGCCGCCGGGAGCGGAGGTGGTGCATCTGGACAAGCCGCAATCGAGTTCCGCCGCACCGCCGCCGGGGACGAGAAACGGGCGCTAACACTGTCACTGTTGTCAGCGCGAGCCAAAACCAAGATCCCTCGCTGCGCTCGGGATGACAAAGCAGTTGCGATGACAAGTGGTTCGAGTTTCAGCAGACTCTTCTTATGAACAAAATGGTGATTGCCAACCTGGTGCACCGGCCGTTGCGGTCACTGATCAGCATTGTCGCCGTGGCGCTGGAAGTGGCGTTGATTCTGCTGATCGCCGGCCTTGCCTACGGCATCATGAACGACTCCAAGGGCCGCCAGGCAGGGGTGGGAGCCGATGTGATTGTGCAGCCCCCCGGTTCGACGAACCTGGTCGCCATCGGCGGTGCGCCCGTTTCTATCAAAGTGGCCGAGATCCTGCGCAAATTGCCCCACGTGAAAGTGGTGAGCCCGGTGATCTGGCAGCTTTCCACCCAGGGATCGCTCGAAGTAATTGATGGAATCGATCTTGGGACCTTCGAGGGTTTAGGGGGACCGTTTCAATATGTGCAGGGCGGCCCGTTCCAGAGGCCGAATGAGATGTTGGTGGATGATTACATTGCGCGCCAGAAACATGTGAAGGTTGGCGACACGATGGACGTCCTGAACCATGAATTTCGCGTGGCGGGAGTGGTGGAGAATGGCCGCGGCGCGCGCAAGTTCCTGCCTCTTGCCTCTCTGCAGGATCTACTCAGCGCCAAGGATAAGGCATCGGTCTTTTACCTGAAGCTCGACGACCCAGCCAGTACCGACGCCGTGGTGAATGAGGTAAAGAGCCAGCCTGGCATGGAAAAGTATTCCGTGCAATCGACCGAAGAGTATCTGAGCATGATGACGCCCAGCCATTTGCCCGGCTTCCGCCCGTTCATCGGCGTGGTGATTGGGGTGAGCGTGATCATCGGCTTTCTGGTGATCTTCCAATCGATGTACGCGGCGGTGATGGAGCGCACGCGCGAGATAGGGATTTTGAAGGCGATGGGCGCGTCGAAATTTTATATTGTGAGCGCGATTCTGCGGGAGACTGGCTTGCTGGCCGTGCTCGGTATCGTCCTCGGCATCGGATTCAGCTTCGCAGCCAGTTGGGCGATCCGGCATCGCTTCCCATTGGTGCAGGTTGTGGTTACAAGCGATTGGGTTCTGCGAGCCATGCTGGTGGCGGTGTTGGGGGCAATCGCGGGAGCGCTGTACCCTGCATTCAAGGCGGCGGGTAAGGATCCGATTGAGGCGCTGGCGTATGAGTAGCGCAGCTTCTAGCTCAAGAAGCTGACTGTCATCCCGAGCGTAAGCGAAGGATCTTGGTGTCTGCTTGGGTCGGCGTCATGGGCGGCGCAAGCACGAACCAAGATCCCTCGCTTCGCTCGGGATGACAATCGCGTAGTTCTATTCTTCCGGTTCCGGCTTAGCTTCGATTCCTGCCCGCTTCAGCAGGCGCCGGAGTCCTCGTTCTCCGGCGGCGCGGCGCTGTTCGCCGGCGATGTTGCCGTCGCGATCGATCACCACGTAGATGGGATAGCTTTGAGCGTTGTACATGGCGGCGAGGTTGGTGTCTTTGGTGAGCACGATGGGAACGGATCGAGGGTGCTCGGCCAGGTACTTCCTGACCTTCTGATCGGGCTCGAGGACGTCGACTGCGAGCACGATCAGGCCTTTGCCGGCGAACTCCTTGGCGATGTCGTCAACCAGGGAGGCTTCGTTTTCGCAGTACTTGCACCAGGTGGTCCAGAACTCGAACAGGACGACCTTGCCCTTGACCGACGCGTTGTTGAACTGATCGCCGGTTGTGGTTTTGGCGCGGAAGCGAGGAGCGGGTTCGCCGGTTTCGTCGGCGGCGAAGGCGCAGAGGGCGGCGAACGCGAGTGCGATGGGCACGAGACGGCGGAAAGTGAACGATGGCGCTGCCATGGGGCGGAATGTTAACACGGATGTGGGAATTGGTTAGCCCATATTTATTAACTCAACGTTGACAATTCCTTGCAGGCTCCGGTATCTTTAAAGCTTTGGGAAGTATCGCGGTTGCCCGCCTGATGGTCTGGCGTCCTCGCCGGAGAATCACCGAGCGGTCTTCTTTGTAATTTCAATCGCGTTTCGCAATTTTTTTCATTCCGGGAGATTCCGATGTCAACCTATTTCCCCAAAGCGGGGGAAATTGTGCGCAAGTGGTACGTCGTGGATGCGGACGGTCAGACGCTGGGTCGTATGGCCTCGCAAGTGGCTCGCATCCTTATGGGCAAAGAGAACCCGCAGTACACACCCTTTCTCGATACCGGCGATCATGTGATCGTCATTAATGCCGAGAAAGTGAGAACGACCGGTATGAAGTCGGAGCAGAAACAATATCACCACTACACCGGCTACCCCGGTGGTCTGCGCACCGAAGATTACCGCAAGCGTTTGGCGCGCAAGCCGGAAAAGATTATTGAAGATGCGGTGCGGCGCATGCTGCCCAAGAACAAGCTGGCGGCGCATATGCTCTCGAAGCTGAATGTGTACAAGGGCGATAAGCATCCCCATGAGGCGCAGAAGCCGCAGGATTTGAAGTTGGAAGTACGGGCGTAGGGCAGGAGCAGTTGAGCGGGAGATCCTTCGCTCCGCCTGAAAAGCGGCTGCGCTCAGGATGACAAAACGATTAGGAGCTGGAAACTCAATGGCTGAATTGGTTCAGTACTACGGAACGGGACGGCGGAAGCGGGCGATTGCGCGGGTGTATCTGCGTCCGGGCAGCGGCGATTTCAAAGTTAACGGGCGTGAGTTTGAGGAATATTTCGTAACGCCGGCGCAGCGTTCGGCGGCAAAGGCGCCGTTGGCGTCTACCGAGACCGCGGCTTCGTTCAACATCATTGCCAGCGTGCTGGGCGGCGGGGTGCGGGGGCAGGCCGACGCGGTAAAGCTCGGCATTGCGCGCGCGTTGATGCAGTTCAACGCGGAGTTGCGCGGCAAGCTGAAGTCCGAGGGAATGGTGACGCGGGACTCGCGCGGCAAAGAGCGGAAGAAGTACGGCCAGAAGGGCGCGCGCAAGCGGTTCCAGTTCAGTAAGCGGTAGTACCGAGTTGCTAGTACCTAGTACCGAGCAAAACCAAGATTCCTCCGCCCCTCGCTTTCACTCGGGGGTCGGAATGACAAGGTTTTTGGGTTTCGCTGGCCACTGACAACTGGCCACTGGCAACTGTTTTTAGGTGTTCAATTCTTCCTGTGCCTCGCGGCGCGGGGCGGGAATGGCAATCGGAGAGCAGTACCCAGTTGCCAGTACCAAGTTCCCAGTGGTTTTTGCTGGGAACCGGGTACTAGGTACTGAGAACTAGCTTCCCGATGCAGACTGAATAAGGAGGTTCATTGGCTACCATCACCATGAAGGAGTTGCTCGAAGCGGGTGTTCACTTCGGGCATCAGACGAAGCGCTGGAATCCCAAGATGAAGGAATACATCTTCGGAGAGCGCAACGGGATTTACATCATTGACCTGCAGAAGACGCTGAAGATGTTCAAGGAAGCGTCGAGATTTGTACAGGAGCTGGCGGCCGACGGCAAGATTGTGCTGTTCGTGGGAACCAAGCGCCAGGCGCAGGATGCGATTGCCGAAGAGGCCACAAAGTGCGGCAGCTTCTACATCAACCAGCGCTGGCTGGGCGGACTGCTCACCAACTGGGTGACGGTGCAGAAGTCGGTGAAGCGGCTCAAGGAACTCGACGAAATGGCCACGGATGGCCGCTACGAGCTGCTCCCGAAAAAAGAAGTGATCAAACTGGAACGCGAGCGCAAGCACTTGCAGGCCAACCTGGCGGGCATCAAGAACATGAGCCGGTTGCCGGATGCGGTGTTCGTGATCGATTCGAACAAAGAACAGATCGCGGTGCGGGAAGCGCGCAAGCTGGGCATTCCGGTGGTCGCGGTGGTGGATACGAATTGCGATCCCAGCGAAGTGGATTACGTGATTCCGGGCAACGACGACGCGTTGCGGGCGATCCGGCTGTTTACTTCGAAGATTTCGGAGTCGATCGCCGAAGGTGCGCAGTTGATGACCGACAAGCAGGTAGCCGACATGACGGCCGCGACCGAGCAGGCTCAGGCTCGGGAAATGCAGCAAGCGGAGGATGCGGCGGCTGCGCTCGAAGTTCGAGCCCAGGAAGCTGCGGCGGCTGCTGATCTGACCGACATCGGCGAAAACATCAGCATGGAAGAAGTGCTGGGTCCGGGGACGCACAAGAAGCCGGTCGCGAACGAGGAAGCGGTCGAGATTCCCAAGGTCGAGAGCCAGACGGTTTAGAAATCGTCGTCGGTCGTTAGTCGTTGGTCGTTAGCGAAAGACCAAAAACCGGGCGTTTGACATCAGACCCGCGCGGGTCGTCCGGCGCGGGTCAAAGTTTGTAAGAAGCAAAGTTTCAAAAGGTTTCAGAGTTTCAAGGTTTCAAAATCTACGCGGATGCAGCGGCTCTTCGTCTTTGCAACCTTGAAACTCTGAAACCTTCGGCACGAACCAGAATTCATGAGGACTGTCAACGAATGAGCACTACTATGGCAAACATTTCTGCGGCGCAAGTGAAAGACCTCCGGGAAAAAACCGGAGCACCGATGATGGATTGCAAACAAGCCCTGACCGAGGCCAAGGGCGATATGGAGCAGGCGGTCGTGATCCTGCGCAAGAAGGGTGTTTCGGTTGCGGCCAAGAAGGCGACGCGTGTGACCAGCGAGGGAGCGGTTACCAGCTACATTCACGCCGGCGGCAAGATTGGTGTGCTGGTCGAAGTGAACTGCGAGAGCGATTTCGTGGCGCGCACCGACGACTTCAAGGAACTGGTGCACGACATCGCCATGCACATCGCTGCCAGCGATCCGCGTTACGTGCGCAAAGAAGACGTGACCAAGGCTGACTTCGATCGGGAGAAGGACATTTATCTCGCGAAGGCCATCGCCTCGGGCAAGCCAGAGAAAATTGCCGAAAAGATGGTCACGGGCATGATGGAAAAGTTCTACGAGGAGGTCTGCCTGTTGGAGCAGCCCTTCATCAAGGACCAGACCGTTTCCATTGCGCAACTCATCGCGGCGAAGATCGGCAAGCTGGGCGAGAACATCAGCGTGCGGCGCTTCGCGCGCTTCAAAGTGGGCGATGCCGGCGAGACCGTCGCGGTCACCAAGCCTGCGGAACAGAAAGCCGAGTAATTTCCAGGCGCCTACGGGCGCCCTTTTTTTGTGCCCGGCGAGGACAGAATGCCCTCGCGACAGCCTGTAGGACGCCGGGCGCTACGAGCCCTTATGCAAACCCCTGCCTTCAAACGCGTTCTGCTCAAGCTTTCTGGAGAGGCCCTGGCTGCTAATCAGGGCTTCGGTGTAGACACGGCTCGCATCCACGAAGTCGCGGCGGAGTTGGCCGACGTGCACAAACTGGGAGTGCAACTCGCGATCGTGGTAGGTGGCGGCAACTTCTTCCGCGGCGTGGCCGACCAGGCTCGGGACATGGACCGCGTCTCCGCCGATCACATGGGCATGCTGGCCACGGTGATCAACGCTCTGGCCCTGCAGGATGCTCTCGAAAAGCAGAACGTCTACACCCGGGTGCAATCAGCGATTGAGATGAAGCAGGTGGCGGAGCCGTTCATCCGGCGGCGCGCCATCCGGCATCTGGAAAAAGGCCGGGTGGTGATCTTCGCTGGCGGGACGGGGAATCCCTACTTTTCGACCGACACGGCGGCTTCCTTGCGCGCCATGGAGATCAAAGCCGACGTAATTCTAAAGGCCACCAAGGTGGATGGCATCTACGACGCCGATCCCCTAAAAGTGAAGGACGCCAAGAAGTTCGAGAATATTACATACATGGATGTTCTGAAGCTGGGGTTGAAGGTGATGGATTCCACTGCCATCAGTTTGTGCAAGGACAATAATCTGCCCATCATCGTCTTCAATCTGAATCAGCATGGCAACATTCGTCGCGTGGTCAGCGGAGAGAAGATCGGGTCGAGGGTAAGCGCGTAAGGCTTTGGCCACGGATTTGCACGGATGCTCACGGATTTAATTCGAAGTTTCTGATCCGTGGCGATCCGTGAAAATCCGTGGCAAATTTTCTGTTGGGTTTATAATTCAGCGTTTTGATTCTTGAACTCTTACGGAGCTGCCTGATATGGCGCAAGCATCGATGGCCACAATTCCCGGCCTCAAAGAAACATACGTACAACTGAAAACGCGCATGGAGAAGGCGGTGGAAGATTTCCGCAAGGCGATGGCGGCCACGCGGACGGGGCGCGCCTCGGTGCACATGCTGGACAGCGTGAGCGTGGACTATTACGGTTCACAGATGCCGCTGAACCAGATCGCGCAGGTGCACGCGCCGGAGCCGCAGATGATTACGGTGCAGCCGTTTGATCCATCGCAGGTGGGGCCGATCGAGAAGGCCATTCGTTCTGCCGAACTCGGGTTGAATCCGATGAACGATGGCAAGTTGATTCGCGTGCCGGTGCCGGCTCTCACGCAGGAACGCCGGCAGGATATGGTGAAACATCTGCACCGGGTGCTCGAGGAACACCGCACAGCCGTGCGGAATATTCGCCGTGACGGCAATGATGCCATCAAGAAAGCGATGAAGGATAAGAAAATTACTGAGGACGACGAGAAACGGTCGCTCGAGGAGATCCAGAAGCTCACCGACGACGAAATCAAGAAGATGGAAGAGATGAGCAAGGCGAAGGAAAAAGAAGTTTTGGAGATCAAGTAAGAACACGCGTTTTTGATTTCATCGAAATCAGGGCATCCGAACCAGTGCGGATGCCCTTTGTGCTGCTCAGGCTATCCGCCCTTATAATCGAACGAACATGAAACAGGTCGTCCATGCCGCGTGTCCACACGATTGCCCCGATGCGTGCGGAGTGTTGATCACGGTGGAAGATGGGCGGGCGACGAAGATTCAGGGGGACCCCGGGCATCCGGTGACGCGGGGATTCTTGTGCGCGAAGGTGGCGAAGTATCTGGACCGGGTTTATTCGCCAGACCGGGTACTGTATCCGATGCGGCGGATCGCGGCCAAGGGTTCGGTGGAAGCGCAGCGGAGCTTCGCTCCGCAGGGACAGCCGGGGGCGGCTGTCCGCACACAGGCTGTTCCCACACAAGCAGAGTTCGCACAGGTTTGGCAGCGGATTAGCTGGGATGAGGCACTGGACGAGATCGCCTCGCGCTTTCGCAAGATCACTGCGAAGTTTGGCAGCGAGGCCATTCTGCCGTATTCCTACGGCGGAACGCTGGGCGCGGTGAATGGCGCCTCGATGGACCGGAGGTTTTTCGGTCGCCTCGGCGCTTCACAGCTGGAGCGCACGATTTGTTCCTCGGCGGGTGAGGCTGGGTTGGAGTCTGTGATGGGCGTGAAGCTCGGCACCGAGCCGGAGCAGTTCATCCATTCTCGCTACATCATCGCGTGGGCCTCAAACATTCATGGAAATAATGTTCACCTGTGGCCTTTCATCGTGGAAGCGCGTCGCAGAGGCGCGAAGCTGGTGGTGATTGATCCCTACCGCACGCGGACCGCGGCGTGCGCCGACTGGTATCTTCCAATCAACCCTGGGACCGATGGCGCGCTGGCGCTGGCCATGATGCATGTGATCATCGGCGAAGGGCTGCACGACGCCGATTACGTTGCGAAATACACGCTGGGCTTCGACGAACTGCGGGAGAAAGTGAAAGCTTACCCGCCGGAGCGAGCGGCGCAGTGGACTGGGATTGCGGCGGACGATATCCGCAAGCTGGCGCGCGAGTATGCTACGGTGCGGCCTTCGGTAATCCGGGTGAACTACGGTGTGCAGCGGTCCGAGGGTGGCGGGATGGCGACGCGCGCGATCTCGATGCTGCCTTGCATTATTGGATCGCTGAAGGAAATAGGCGGCGGAATTCATCTTTCGACCAGCGGTGCGTTTGACCTGAACAAGGACGCGTTGCGGCGGCCCGATCTTAAGCCAGAGGATCTCGATCATTCGCCGCGGGTAGTCAGCATGGTTCGCCTGGGTGAGGCGCTGAACACGTTGAGCGATCCGCCGGTGAAGGCATTGTTTGTGTACAGCTCAAATCCGGCGGCGGTGTGCCCGAATCACAATGAAGTGGTTCGCGGGCTGAGGCGGCCGGACTTGTTTACCGTTGTCCACGAGCAGTTCTTCACCGACACCACCGACTACGCCGACATTGTGTTGCCGGCGACGACGTTCTTCGAGCACAAGGATTTGCAGGCCGCGTACGGCCACTATTACCTGCAAGTGTCAGATCAGGCGATTGAGCCGCTGGGAGAGTGCCGGGCGAATGTTGAGGTGTTCCGGGCGCTGGCCGAGCGACTGGGATTCAACGACCCCTGCTTCAGTGAGAGCGTCGATGAGATGATCGATGGCGCGCTGGCATCCAAGAATCCGTGGCTGGAGGGAATCAGCCGGGAGCGGCTGGAGCGGGAACGGCAGGTGCGGTTGAACTTCAGCTGCCAGTTGCCAGTTGCCGGTTGCCAGTCAGAAACCTCAGAGTCCTTGGAACCCTTTCTTCCTTTCGCTCACGGCAACTTCCGCACGCCTTCGGGGAAGGCTGAGTTGTACAGCGAAGCGATGAAGGCGCTGGGGCTTGATCCGGTGGCCGAGTTCACGCCTCCGACGGAATCGCGAAATGGTGGGCAGGGGAAGGCTTTCCCGCTGGAACTTCTGGCGCGCAAGGCGGATAACTTCCTGAACTCGACTTTTCCGAACGTGCCGTCGGTGCAAGCCATGGAGGAGCCGGATCTTCTGGAAATGCACTCCGCCGATGCCCGGGCGCGTGGCATTACCGACGGAGAGACGGTGCGGGTATACAACGGCAGGGGAGAAATCTTCTTGAAGGCTCGAGTGGATGGCGCGGTGCAGCCGGGGGTGGTTTCGGCGAGGCTGAGTTGGGCTAAATTGAGCCCTGGATACCGGAACATCAACGTGCTGACCTCAGAAAAACTTTCCGACCTAGGCAACTCCGCCACGTTTTATTCCGTCTTGGTTGAGGTGGAGTCCTCCAAGTCCTTTCCATGAAGCCACCGGCAAGAGTGGCAACTTGGACGCTTTCTGTTTTTCTACCGTATAATGATCGTTTTCCCACATCCTAGAGGCTGAGGTAGTAGCGATTCATCTTCGCATTCATCCGGACATCGTTGTGCCCGAGAACGGCTGCGGCCTTTCCCGCGCCGCCCATACTCCATCTTCTTCATTTGTACGGCTTTGCCGCCGAATGAAGCGATTCGCGTGGGGGCTTGGGGTGGTGGCGCTTTTCCTCGCCTCGGCAAGCTGGGCGCAGACCGACATAGTTTCGGAAATCAACGTTCAGGGAAACCGCCGAATTCCGGCTGAGACGGTCAAGGCGCGCATCTTCACCCACCCCGGTGATATCTATGACACCGCCGCGCTAGAGCGCGATTTCAACTCCTTGTGGAACACCGGCTACTTCGAGGACATCCGTTTCAGCCGCGAACAGACTCCCAAGGGGTGGCGGCTGATTATCCAGGTTAAGGAAAAGCCAACTATCCGAGAGATCAATTATGTGGGCTTGAACTCGGTGACCACCAGTGACGTGCTGGACCGCTTCAAGGAGGCGAAGGTTGGGTTGACGGTGGAGAATCAGTACGACCCGACGAAAGTCAAGAAGGCGGAAGTGACCATTAAGGGCCTGCTGGCAGAACACGGCCGGCAGTTTTCCACGATTCGGACGGAAATACGGCAGATTCCTCCGGCTGCCATCGGGATCACGTTCGTGGTCAAAGAGGGCCCGAAGGTCAAGGTGGGCAAGATCAAGTTCGAAGGCAACAAGAACGTGAAGACGCGAATCCTGCGTTACGCCATGAAGAACTTGCGGCCCATCGGCGTCCCGCACTCGATCTTTCTGGAAGACATATTCGCCAGAACCTACGACGCCACCAAGCTGGATGAAGATACGGAACGGGTCCGGAGCGAATACCAGAATCGCGGCTATTTCAAAGTCATCGTGAACGAGCCCAAAACGCAAATTCACGACACCGGGCACCAGGGCATCCATATCCCGTTGTTGCAGGGCGGCCGGGGCAAGTCCGTCGACATTACCATGCCGATCGACGAAGGAGACCGTTACACCCTGGGTTCGATCTCGTTCAAGAATAATAAGGCGGTGTCGAACACTAAGGCGCTGCGGGGCCTCTTTCCAATCAAGGACGGAGACGTTTTCAGCAAAGAGAAAGTGGCCAAGGGTCTGGAAAATCTGCGTAAGGCCTATGGCGAGCAGGGCTACATCAACTTCACCTCAGTGCCTGAAACCAGGTTTGACGACGAAAAGAAACTTATCTTTCTTGATGTTGACGTGGACGAAGGGAAGCAGTTCTACGTCCGCCGCATTGAGTTTACGGGCAATACTACGACTCGTGACCGGGTGATCCGGCGTGAGATCGCCCTGGAAGAAGGCAACATCTACAACTCGCGTCTTTGGGAGTTGAGCTTGTTGCGCCTGAACCAACTGGGATACTTCGATCAGCTGAAGCCCGACGACCCCAACATCACCGACCGCAAGCTGGACGAGAAAGACGGACTAGTTGACCTTACCTTGAAGATCAAGGAAAAGGGCAAGAACAGCATCGGCCTGAATGGCGGCGTGAGCGGACTGGAAGGCGCCTTTATCGGCATCAACTACGCGACCAACAACTTCCTTGGTCTCGGGGAAACGCTCTCGGTTCAGGCCAGCGTTGGCAACCTGGCGCGCAGCATCCGGTTCGGCTTCACTGAACCGTATATGTTTGACAAGCCGTTGCAGTTCGGTTTTAACGTATACGACCAGAGGACCAGCTACAACCAGGCGCGGCAACTCTCCATCTTCCGCGGTCAGACTCTGGAT
>Ga0182030_10004939_pt1 | contig 28396 bp, 24 predicted proteins | sample 812S3MmetaG_FD_121299 | JGI IMG/M metagenome (GOLD analysis project Ga0182030, IMG submission 121299) | Permafrost microbial communities from Stordalen Mire, Sweden - 812S3M metaG (Illumina Assembly) | ecosystem: Environmental > Terrestrial > Soil > Wetlands > Permafrost | place: Sweden... | reverse complement strand
GGAATCCCCAGCCGGCCAGCGACCGATTTTTTACTTTTCAATACCGCCCCACGCATGAGCGATACGCCAAATCAAAATTCTGGAAAACGCCCCTCGTCGTTCCGCAACTGGATCAGCCTGATCGGCATCGTGATCGGCATCGGGGCGCTGTTTTCCTTTTTGCTGCTGTTCGTGCTGGATGCGATCTCCAAATTCTCCAATCCCTACGTCAGCATCCTGACCTACATCATCGTGCCGCAATTTTTGATCGGCGGCATCGTGCTGGCGTTTTTCGGGGCGTGGCGGGAACGTCGCCGGCGCGCGCACGGCAGCGGGCCTACGTCGTTGAAGATTGACTTGAACCAGCCGCGTGACCGCCGGAATTTGATCGCGTTCGTTTCCGGCAGCATTGTTTTCCTGCTGCTCTCGGCCATCGGTTCCTACAACGCCTTCAATTTCACGGAGTCCGTCACGTTCTGCGGTGAGACCTGCCACAAGGTGATGAAACCCGAACTCACCACGCACGACCACGGCCCGCACGCCCGCGTGGCCTGCGTGGAATGCCACGTCGGCAAGGGTGTTTCGTGGTTTGTGAAGTCGAAAATTTCTGGCTCGTATCAGATGTATTCCGTCGCGTTCAACAAATATCCGCGCCCCATCGGCACGCCGATCAAAAACCTGCGTCCCGCGCGCGACACCTGCGAGGAATGCCACTGGCCGCAGTCGTTCGTCGGCAACCTCGACCGCACGTTCAACTATTTCCAAAGCGACGCGTCCAACTCGCCTTACTCCATCCGGCTACTCCTGAAGATCGGTGGCAGCGATCCGCGGCGCGGGCCGGTCGGCGGCATTCACTGGCACAATCTGCCCGGCAACAAGGTGGAATATGTCGCCACCGACGAGGCGCGCCAGGTGATCCCGTGGGTGCGCGTGACCGATGCGCAGGGCCACGTCACCGTGTTCAAGACGGCCCGGTTCACCAATGATGTTTCCAAAATGGATCTCCGCACGATGGACTGCATGGACTGCCACAACCGCCCGTCGCACCGTTATCTCTCGCCGGAGAAGGCCGTGAACCAGGCGATGGCGCTCAACCGCATTGATCCGGCGATGCCGTGGATCAAGACCAATGCGATGTTCGTGCTGACGCGGCCTTACAAAACCGACGAGGAAGCCAGCAACGGCATCGCCCAGGCGCTCTCCGTGCGTTATCCGGACGATGCCCGCGTCAAGGATGCCATCGCCACCGTGCAGCAGATTTACGCGGATAATTTCTTCCCGGAAATGAAGGCGAGCTGGGCGAGCTATCCCGACAACGTCGGCCACATGATCTGGCCCGGCTGTTTCCGCTGCCACGACGGCCAGCACAAAACCGAGGATCGCAAAATCACCATCAAGGCCAATGACTGCAATACCTGCCACACGATTCTGGCGCAGGGCGCGGGCGCGGAACTGGATCAGCTCGCGCCGGCCGGCCAGCAGTTCAAGCATCCCGGCGGCGATTACGACGGCTCCTGCACCGACTGCCACAACGGCGGCCCGTAGCCGGTTTGCCTCATGCCTGAAAATGGTTGTATCCCTACCGTGGATTTGCTGCGACAATGGATCATCGGTTTTCAGTGTGAACATTTCATCCGCCATTTTTGATTGCAGCGCGCCGGACTTGGCTTCGTGTCCGGACGCGACGCTGCCGGAATTCGCCTTCATCGGCCGCTCCAATTCCGGCAAGTCGTCGCTGCTGAATCTGCTGGCGGGCCAAACCGGTCTGGCCCGCACCTCGCCCACGCCGGGGTTCACCAAGCTCATCAACTTTTTCACGATCAACAAAACGTGGCGGCTGGTGGATCTGCCGGGCTACGGTTTCGCCGAAGGCGCGAAGAAGGACAGCGCGCGGTTCAATGCGGCGGTGTCGCATTATCTCAAGCGGCGCACCAGCCTTTGCCTGGTCTTTGCGCTGATTGATTCCAACATTGAGCCGCAGGAGATGGATGTGGACTTCGTGGAATGGCTCGCGCGCAATGCCGTGCCGTTCGTCCTCGTTTTCACCAAGACCGACAAGGAAAAACCCGCGACGGTGTCGGCGAACATCGCGGCGTTCACGGCGCGCATCGCCGGGTGGTTTGAGCAACCGCCGGCCAGCTACACCTGTTCCGCGACGCTGGGGCAGGGCCGGAGCGAATTGCTCGGCGTGATCGGTGCGACCCTGGACGCCATCCCGGCGGAGCCGGAAACCGTTCCGCCCACCGCCACGCCGGAGGTGCCGCTGCCGCCGGAAATCGAGCCGCCGTTCAGTCTGAAAGTGCTGGCGGAAAATGCGCCGGATACGAATCCGCGAGACAAAAAACAGTTCAAAGCTGCGCGCCCGTGGTGAGGGGTTTGCTCCGCCGCCACCCGCGCCTGACCATTTCCCCCCCATGCCGGGTTTCAACGTTCCATCATTGATTTTAAGCCGGAGCCGGTTCAGGCTGTAATTACTCTTTTATCTCTTTTATGAAAAAAATCACTTCATTGGTGGTCGCGCTTGTTTGCACCGCGTTTCTGGCCGGCAGCCTGGCGGCGCACGGACAGGGAACATTTTCCGGCAAGGTGGCGGAGACCATGGATGCCGGCGGCTATACCTATGTGCTGGTGGACACCGGCACGAATAAAATCTGGGCGGCCGCGCCGCAGTTTCCGGTCAAGCCGGGCAACGCGGTGACGGTGCCGGATGCGATGCCCATGACGGGTTTCCACAGCAAGACGCTAAACCGCGATTTCGACGTGGTCTATTTTGCCGGCAGCATCCCGGTGAACGGTGTCAGTTCGGGCACGGCCACTTTGCCGCCGGGTCATCCTGAGATTAACGGCAATGCCGATGGCAAACTTCCCTCCAATCATCCGCCGGTGACGGGCGGTGCGCCGGCGCCCAAACTGGATTTCACCGGCCTCAAACCAGCCGACGGCGGCAAGACCGTCGCGGAAATCTATGCCGCCAGCGAACAGTTCGCGGGCAAGCCGGTCAAGGTTCGCGGCAAAGTAGTCAAGTATAACGCCGAAATCATGGGCCGGAACTGGCTGCACATTCAGGACGGCACCGGTGCTATTGGCGACAACGATCTGCTCATCACCAGCAACGACAAGGCCAAGGTCGGCGACACGGTGCTGGTAGAAGGCACGGTGGCCATCAACAAGGATTTCGGGGCCGGCTACAAATACCGCGTGCTGGTGGAAGACGCGAAGGTGACAGTCGAATAATTCTCCGGTGGAATTCGAACTAGTAGAACAGCGTTCAGCCAGACACGCCGCCATTAATCGTGGACGAAAATAATCTTGCTGCCCTGCGGCTCGAAACCGAATTTCACCGGACGTAATTCCTTTAATTCACGCCGGATTGCCTCGTGTTTTTCCTGCGGCGCGTAAAACATCAGGAACCCGCCCGCACCCGCACCCAGCAGTTTGCCGCCGACTGCACCGGCCTTGCGCGCCCGCGCATACCAGCCGTCAATCGCGTCGTTGCTCACTTCGCTGGTGAGGCTGCGCTTGAGCAGCCAGTTTTCGTGGATGATTTCGCCGAACGCCGCCAGGTTGTTTTTCTGCAGTTCCGCTTTCAACTGCCGCGCCAGCCCGACCATCTTGATCATGGTTTTTTGTTTCGCCTTCTGGCTGGCCATGGCGTTCTGCTGCGTCTTCAACAGCGCCGACGCGCTGCGCGTGATGCCGGTGTAAAATACGACGAGATTATTTTCCAATTGGCGCAGCGTCTCGCGCTGGCAGATGACCGGCTCGACGGAAACGGAATCATTTTGATTGAACTGGATGAAACTGAACCCGCCAAACGCCGCCGCATATTGATCCTGCTTCCCGATCGGCTCGCCGCAGCGCCCGATCTCGATCTCGCAGCTTTCGCGAGCGAGCTTGTCGGCGGAGGCGTGCCGGTTCGCGAACGCGTGCAGCGCGTTCAGCAGCCCGACTGTGAATGAACTTGACGACCCCAGCCCGGTGCCTTTTGCCGGAATATCGGCGATGGAGGTGATTTCCACGCCGCCGCTGATGCCGAGCAGCTTCAGGCTCTCGCGCACAAGCGGATGTTTGACCTTCTCGACCGACTTCGCCTCCTCGGTTTTCGAGTAGCTGATGCGGATTTTTTCGTCGAACTTCTGGTTGACGGTCACATAAACAAACTTGTTGATGGCCGTGGACACGACCGCGCCGCCGAACTCGCGGTAAAAAACCGGCAGATCGCTGCCACCGCCGACGAAACTCATCCGTAATGGGGTCTTGCTGATGATCATAAATCGCGCGTAGTCAAGCTGTCGCATGAAGTGGTTGTCAACGCAAATCCCGCAACTATTCCATTGTTTTGACATTCAGACGTTGGCAGGCTGTCGCCGATGTTGAAAATATTCTACGGTTTCGTCGCCAGGCTTCGCCCGGGGTGGTTGGGAACCCAGGCAGCCAAAGCCTGGCATCGGCTGGCACCGCCCGTCCCCATCTGGAAAACCATTTACGGTGTGAAAGTCTGCCTGGATTTTCGGGACAGTCTGGTTTATTGGGCGGCGGACGCCCGTCGTATCGAGAAAGCTGAAGGATTTGACCGCATGATCGAACGCATCCAAGGTGACATCTGGGATGTTGGTTGCAACGTGGGCATTTTTTCGCTCTATGCGGCCTCAAAAGGCCACCGGGTGATTGCGTTTGATGTGTCGCCCAAGGCCCTTGCGTTGGTGCAAAAGAGTGCCGCCAAAAATGGCCTGAAAATTCTAACCGTCGGCCGGGCCTTTGCCATCAGTTCCTTCAGGTATGCCCCCCCGGACAGTGCCGACGTGCAAAACCGTCCAAGCGACAAACCAGATCAAAACACCGAAACGAGCCTCACCTATCTTGAGGCGGAGGCGCAGTTTGGCCGTCCCAGTTTCATTAAACTCGACATCGAGGGCGCGGAAATTGATTTTCTCAAATCGGTCGAATTCAAAAACTGGATTCAGGCGCATCGCATTCCAATGCTGATCGAGGTGCATGAAAAGCATTTTTGGAACCTGATCTGGCCAGATGTTCCCAACCTCCCATTTGACGAAGCCCACGTCTTTTTCAATCCGCCATCAAACTTCACAAACCAAGGTTTCCCGCCGTGATGAAGCGGGCCGCCGCCAGTAAAGAAGCAAAGGTAAAATCCGGCGGTGCCTCAAATTTCCCATCGCGTCCAGCGGAACCGGTGCCAACGAGGATGGATTTCAGGCGCGCGTTCTTCGCCGTCTGCACATCCGTCGTGGTGTCACCGATCAACCACGACTGCGCCAAATCAATGTTCAGATCAGCGACGGCTTTTTCGATCATGCCGATTTTTGGCTTGCGGCAGTTGCAATTAATTTTCAACTCCGGCCGTTCGCCGGGAAAACCTTTTTCGGGATGATGCGGGCAAAAATAAATCCGGTCGAGAAACGCGTGTTCCAAACCAAGCAGCGATTCCAGCTTGTTGTGGATGTTTTGCAACTCCGCCTCGCTGCACCAGCCTTTGGCGACAACCGGCTGGTTCGTGACGACAACGGTGCGCCAGCCGGCGAGATTCAATTGATGAATCGCCTCCGCTGCGCCGGGCAGCAGCTCCAACCCGTCCGCCGTGCGCAGGCAATCCATGTCGGGAATGATCGTGCCGTCGCGATCCAGAAACACCGCGCGCTGCGGCGATGCCAGTGAACTGCGCTGCACGATGCCCGCCGCGAACTGCGCCGAAATGCGATCGTAACGCTCCGGCGTGCCGATGTCCTTGATGAATTCCGGCGAGTTGTAGCCGAGCAGTTTTTCACCGCGTGCGACGAGCGCCGGGAAAACGTCCTTGCCGAAATCGAGGATTTTGGATTCTGGATTCTGGATTCTGGATTCTGAAAATTTCGCCAGTGCGCTTTTTTCCAAGACGTAAAGCCCGGCGTTCACCAGGTTTTGCCGCCAGATGTTCGGCGGATGCGGCCGGTTGTGAAACGCAAGGACGCGCGACTCCGCGTCCACTTCCACCAAATCGGAATCGAACGGATGGTCGTTCGGATGCAGCAGCAGCGTGGCGACGGCCCCGGCTTGTTCGTGCGCGTGCCAGATGCGCTCCAAATCCACATTCACCATCGTGTCGCCATAAAGCACGACGAAGCGTTCTGCCAAATGCTCAAAACCGGCCAGCACCGCGCCCGCCGTGCCCAGCGGTTCCTTTTCCAAAATGTAGCGGATGCGGACGCCGAACTTTTCCCCATTACCGAAATGTTGTTCAATCAAATCGGCGCGGTAATGGACAAAGAAAATCAGATCGGTGAAGCCGTATTTTTTCGCCAGCTCAACCTGGTGCTCCAGCAGCGGCTTGCCGGCGACGGGAATCATCGGCTTCGGCAGATCGCCGAGCCGCGCACGGAGCCGCGTGCCCGCGCCGCCCGCGAGGATGATGAGTTGCCGCGCCATGTCAGGAATTTTCCGCCACAATTTCCGCGACCGCGCGGTCCACGGCCTGGTTCGAAGTGAGGTGTGGCGACCAGCCGAGTTTCTTCAATTTCTCGACGGAGTAATCCACCTTCGGCACGTCGCCGACCCAGCCGCGATTGCCGCCGGTGTAGCGGATTTTCGCCTTCGGTTGCGCATGACGCATGGTGGTTTCGGCGAGATATTTCACCGTGGTCACGCTGTCGCTCGTGCCGATGTTGAAAAAATTCAATTTGTCTTCTGCGTTGTCCGTGATGAACAGCATCGCGTCAATCAGATCGGCTACATGGAAATACGGCTTCTCCTGCGTGCCGTCGCCGAGCACTTCGAGTTCGGCGGAATTTTTTTTGAGCTTGTGGATGAAATCAAAAATCGCGCCGTGCGTCGCGCGGCTGCCGACGACGTTTGGGAACCGGAAAATCCACGCGCGCTCCAGAAAACTTTCGGCGGCGGCGGAAATCGCGGCTTCGCTCGCCAGTTTCATCGCGCCGTAATTCGAGATCGGAAACAACGGGCCGATGTCCTCGGTCAGTTTTTGCTTCAGGTCACCGTAAATCGCCGAGGTTGAGGCGAACGCGAGCCGGGGGATTTTGTGCGCGCGCATCAGCTTCAGCAGATTGCAGGTCGTGAGAAACGTGTCGCGAAAATCCACGTCCGGGTCGGCGACGCCCGCGCGGATGTCGGAATTTGCCGCGAGATGCCAGACGACAGTGAATGGCGCGGATTGGCCGGCGATGATTTTGCCGCACGCAGCCAAATCGTTCAGGTCGGCCTCGAAAAATTTGAAGCGCGGATTTTTCAATGCCGCCGCCAGGTTTTCGCGGCGGCCGAGCTTCAAATTATCAATGCCCGTGACGTTCGCGCCGCGCGCAAGCAGCGCGTCCACGAGATGGCTGCCGATGAAACCGGCGGCACCAGTGACGAGACAATTGTTTTGCATGAAACGAAGAAATTAAATCCCAGCCGCCGCCAAATGTCGAGGCGCGAAGCCGGCGCTGGCAAATGAGATTGAATCCCGTCCTCCGGTCTGGCACGTTCTGCGCGCCAAACTTGAATGAACATCACGCCGCCAACGCCCGCCGTCAGCGTGGTCATTTTGAACTGGAACGCCGTCTCATGGATTCCACGCTGCCTTGAATCATTGCGTCAGCAGACCATTTTTTCGCAGGTTGAAATCATTTTTACCGACAACGCCTCCAGCGACGACTCGGAAGCCATCGCCCGCGCCAGCATGGCCGGCTGGCCAAACGGGAAATTTCTCCAGACCGGCGGCAATTTTGGTTTCGCCGGCGGCTGCAACCGCGGTGCGGCAGCGGCCACCGGCAAATACCTTTTTTTTCTGAACCCGGATGTCTGGCTGGAACAAAATTGTCTGGAGGAACTGGTGGCAGCCGCCGAAAAAACCGGCGCGCCTGCGGTGGCTTCGCTGATCCTGAATTACGCCGACGACACGGTGCAATGGTGGTCGGAAGACGGCTTTGACATTTTTGGAGTCGGCGTGGGTGCCCGCCCCGGCAGCCGGCGCACGACCAGTTTTTGCGCCAGCACGTTTGCCTTCATCCGCGCGGACGCGTTCCAAAAACTCGGCGGGTTCGACGAGGAATTTTTCATGTATGGCGAGGAGGAGGATCTGGCGTGGCGGATCTGGCTTTCCGGCGGTAGCGTGGCGGCGGCACCATTGGCACGCCTGCATCATCGCAGCGAAGCGTCCGTGAATCCGCAGGGCGGCGAGCAGATCACGGAATTTCGCACCAGCGAACGCAAGCGGTTTTATGCGAACCGCAATCATTTGCTGGTGCTTCTCAAACATGCGCAGCACATTCTGCTGCTGACAGCGGTGGCCTTTTCGGGCATGCTGGTCGTAGAAGGTTTTTTCTGGCTCCTGTTGAAACGCCGCTGGTCGCTGATGCGAACCACGGCCTTGGAGCCGGTGCGAGACTGCTGGCGGCTGCGCGGGCATGTGTGGGCCAAACGGCGGCAGGTTCAGGGTATGCGCCGGCGCAGCGACTGGTGGATGCTGCGGTTTTTCTGCTGGCGGCCGGGCAAGGCCGGTGATTTGAAAAAACTTTTCCGGTTCGGCCCGCCGAAAATTGGCTGAATCGAAAGCCAGATCCCGGATTCACCCACAAACAAGATTTACAACCCCAAGCTACTGTCCCGGCACAACCCGGTAAAATTTGTGCGGGTTGTTCGGCTGGGTCGTATCGGTATTGTTGTCGTTCCAATTTTGAACCGGCGAGGTGAGCGTGAGATTGGTTTCCAACAGCCAGGAATTGGCGTCGCCCAGATTGGTGGTGCTTTGGATGACATAGGAATAGCCCACTGTCCCTTGAATGACCACATCGGGACAGATTTTGATTGATACATTGGCAGGATTCACCACCACCTCGTAAGGTGAGTTCGTGACGCTGCCATACCCGCTGCTGACCACCACGGAATACAACCCGGCATTGGTGAACTGGATGTCATCCAGTTCCAGGACTGCATTCGTGCCGCCGGCAACGGCCACGCCGTTTTTATACCATTGATAGGTCAAAGAGCCGCTGCCCCAGGCCTGAACACTCAAGACGTTGGTCTGTCCCCAGTAGGCGACGGAACCATTGAAGGGTTCCGCCAGATAAGGATACATATACAGATTGGCGACGGAACTGGTCACGGCACCATAGGTATTGGTGATGACCACGCTGTATCCGCCCAAATCCGACTGCTGGACATTGGTGATGGTCAAGGTGGTGGCGGTGGCACCCGGAAGAATATTGTTGTTCAATGTCCATTGATAGCTCATCGGTGCGACGGCGGTGGCGGCCACGCTGAAGAAAGCCGGTGCCAGAGCATTGACCAGTTGACTCTGGGGTTGGTTGGTGATGGTGGGAGCCAGCGAGATTTTTGATTCCGTGGCATAAAGCTGAACCACCTCATTGGAGGACAGGGCGCGGTTGTAAAGGTGAACCGTGTCGAATGTGACCGGGCTGTAACTCCAAAAACTCCCAGAGTCTCCTATGTTGGCTCCCAAACTCAACGGCGTGACCTGGGCCTTTGCATAAGGAGTCAAGCCAGTTTGCGAGGCAAGCATGACACCATTGGCATAGAACGAACAGGAATTGGTAGTCCGAGTGATGACCATGTGATACCACGTTGAAGTTGCAAAGTTGGCATCGAAAACATCAAACTGCCCATTGTAACCACTGCCCGTGTAGTCTCGATAACTAAGAAAATTTGGGTTATTATTAAAATACAACGCAAAGCCATGCCAACTATCGCCGGAACTACTTCCGGAGCATAAAAATGTTCCAGTCAACTGCTGGAACTTGACCCAAGCGCTAAACGTAAACTCATTGGGAAACAACCGTGCATCGTAGGGAATCGAAATGTTCTGATTTGCTCCATTCAACGAAAACGCCGCATTTGGCTGCTGGAACCGGTCAGGCACAAACGTCCCACCCCCATTGGTTATGACGGAGAACTTGTTCGGCCCCATATCCACGGCGCTGCCGTCCAACGGCAAATCAAACACCAGCGACGAGGCGAAGGGCGTTGTCGAGGGTGCCGTGATGATGACCTGGGGCGTGCTCGCATAGCCCGAACCGGCATTGGTCACGGTGATGGCGGTGACCACGCCATTGCTGGTTGACGCAAACGCTCCCGCTCCCGCGCCGCCGCCGCCGGTGATGGTGACCAGGGGAGCAAAAGTATAGCCGCTGCCTCCATTGGTAACGGTAATGCCCACGACAAACCCATTATATACCGTCGCGGTTGCTCCGGCGGCCGTTTGGGCTTGGGCGGCCAAGCTGGAAGCGAGAAACAACACGCAAGCAAGAGTTCCAAAAAACTTCAGCGGGGAATTCATAAGTGTTTTTATTGTATGGTTTGTAACTTTTTAGGCTAACCGACTTCAAATGTCAATCAAATTGACACATCCGCCAAAAATGTAACATCCTATGAACTGGAAAGTATTTTTGTGCAAAGAATCGCCGCTGCCCTTTCCGGTTGGCGGTGAACCCAGAGCATCTGGTTCAGGGTGGAAACCATAACCCAGAAAATAGCCACCCGATTTTTGATGGCATGGTATTCACCGCGCAAATGCTTGGGACCGAGCATGCCCGTCACCTCGTAGCCAAAGCCCTTCATTTCATCGGCTTCCCAACCAGAAAAATGCGCCTGTAGATCGCTGTTGGCGGATTGTCGCTGGGGCAAAAATCCGTTGGGGGTGAAAATGACCACCTTCTTCTTGGCAATCAATTCCATGTCGCGCATCAATTTCACCCCGTCCGCCTTTGGCAAATGTTCAATGACATCCATTGCGATACAGGCGTCAAATTGACCCGGCTTAAACAGGGTGGTGAGTTCCCGGACATCACCAAAGACTAATTCGTCCTGGGTGTTTAAGCTGCGAGCTTTCTCGAAATCCGGACGGTAACCCTCGAGTCCGACACAACGGGGGACTTCCAACTGACGCAATGTCGGGGCGGAACCGCAACCCACATCTAAAACCGTTTGGCATCCCAGCAAAGTCTTGCGCAAAGCAAGTTTCACCTGAATCTGGCCGGGGTCGGCACCTTGCTTTAACAGCGACAAAGTCAAATTGGCTTGGCTTTTCATTTTATTATTAAAAACGCAGAGTAAAACAATATGCAGTGACACTGCCGAGGATAAAAGGAAAATGAGTAACCACCGGAAGCGTAGCTTCCTTGACACCCACAGCGCCTCAACTGACAATGATTATTCAATTTTGACTTTATGAAAACCGCTAAATCCGTGTCAGCAACCAAGTCAGCAAGATTATCCGCGCCATCGTTGTTGCTCATCGTGCTGGCCATTCTCTTCTGGCGGAGCTTTCTGCCCGGCTTCGTTCATTTCTCCAATGACGGCCCGCTGGGAATGCAAAACGCCGCTTGGATGCATCTGCCGGAGGCCGTGTTCGGCCAGTGGTATGACCTAAACAGCATCGGCAGCAACGCCGGAGTGTTTTCAGCCAGTATCACTTCGGCAATTTGCTGGGCACTCGGTCCGATCGGTTATGCCAAATTTGACGCGCCCATTGCGCTGTGGATCCTTGGCGTCGGGGCATGGTTTTGTTTCCGGCAGATGAAATTGTCTCCGCTCGCGGCGGTGTTGGGCGGGCTGGCGGCGGCGTTGAGTTCCGATTTTTTTGCAACAGCGTGCTGGGGCGTCGCGTCACAACAAATCGCCATCGGCATGGATTTTTTTGCGCTGGGCCTCGTTGCGGGCAATTCGCCGACGATGCCCGCGCTGACGCGTTGGACCCGGCTGGCGTTGGCCGGGCTTTGTGTCGGCATGAACGTCATAGAGGCGGCCGACATCGGCGCAATCTTCAGCGTGTTCATCGCCGCGTTCGTTTTGTTCAAGGCCCTGAATGAAGAGGGCGTTCCGCCGGTCAGAAAAATTTTCGGCGGCATCAGCCGCGTGGCCATTGTCGCCGTTTTCGCCGGATTTCTGGCGCTGCAAACCGTCCTCGCGCTGGTTGGTTCCAACATCACCGGCATCGCCGGCACCGGGCAGGACACGGAGACCAAGCTTGCACACTGGGACTGGGCGACGCAATGGAGCCTGCCCAAGACCGAGACGCTCGGCCTCGTGGTGCCCGGTCTGTTCGGCTACAAGCTCGACACGCCGAAGGACATGATGCCCGCGCTTCAACCGATCTACAAAGACGGCAATTACTGGGGTGGCGTCGGACGTGACCCGGCGATTGACCGCTACTATGACAGTGGCCGGCAGGGCGAACCGCCGGCGGGCAACTTTTTGCGGCAAACCGGCGGCGGCGATTATCTTGGCATCCTCGTGGTGCTGCTGGCGGCCTTTGCCGTCGCGCAATCATTTCGGCGGGGAAATTCCCCGTTCACCGAAACGCAAAAACGGTTCATCTGGTTCTGGGCCATCGTGCTGGTCGGTTCATTGCTGTTGTCATGGGGCCGGTTTGCGCCGGCCTTTTACAAAATGTTTTACGCCCTGCCGCATGCCTCCACCATCCGAAATCCAGCCAAATTCATCATCGTGTTTTCGTGGGCCACCGTGATTTTGTTTGCCTATGGTGTTCACGTCTTGAGCCGGCGCTATCTGGAAGTTCCCGCCAGCAGTTCCGTGGCGGCTTCCACCCAGTTCATCAACTGGTGGGAAAAAATCCGCGGTTTCGACCGCAAGTGGACGCTCGCCTGTGTTGGAACGCTTGGCGGCAGCGTGCTGGCATGGCTGATTTATGCCGCGCAAAAACCTTCCCTGGTCAAATACCTGCAATCCGTCGGCTTCCCCGATCCGACGCAGGCCGGGGCAATCGCCAGCTTCAGCATCGGCCAGGTCGGCTGGTTCCTTTTGATTTTTTCCGCCGCCGTGTTCCTGATCATCCTCATCCTCGCGGGAGTTTTTTCGGGCAAACGCGCGCGGCTTGGCGGCATCCTGCTCGGCGTCCTGCTTATTTTCGATTTGGGCCGCGCCGACCTGCCTTACATCGTCCATTGGGATTACGCGCAAAAATATGAAATCAATTCACTTAATCCCATTGTGGATTTTCTGAAGGACAAGCCTTACGAACATCGCGTCGCCCTGCTGCCGTTCCGCACGCCGGAGCAGTTTCAAGTCTTCGATGAACTCTACCGCATCGAGTGGGCGCAGCAGCTTTTTCCGTATTACAACATCCAGTCGCTGGACATCGTGCAGATGCCGCGCATGCCGGCGGACCTGGCAGCCTTCGAAGGTGCGCTGGCCACGCGCGGCGACGCCGACAGCGCGTGGCTTTTGCCTCGCCGCTGGCAACTGACCAACAACCGATACCTGCTTGGTCCCGCCGGTTATCTGGATGTGATGAACAGCCAACTCGACCCGGAGCAACGGCGGTTTCACATAGTCAAACGCTTCGACGTTGTCCTCAAACCCGGCGTCGAGGACTTTCATCAGCGGCTGGAGGAACTCACCGCCGTCACGTCTGAAGACAACAACGGGAAATATCCGACCTTTTGCAAGGACCTCGCGCTGTTTGAATTCACCGGCGCGCTGCCGCGGGCGAAGCTCTATTCCCGCTGGCAGACCAACACCAACGATGCAGCGACACTGAAATTACTGGCCGACAAAAATTTCGACCCGCAGCAAACCGTCCTCGTTGCCACGCCGTTGCCGGCGGCAACGGCGATGAGTTCTACCAATGAAAATTCCGGCACGGTGGCTTTCAAAAGTTACAAGCCGGCCCACATCGTGTTCGACACCAAATCCGACACGGCGTCCGTGCTGCTGCTCAACGACAAATATGATGCGAACTGGCATGTGTCCGTGGATGGCAAGCCGGCGGAGCTGCTGCGCTGCAACTTCATCATGCGCGGCGTTTATCTGCCGCCGGGCAGCCACACCGTCGAGTTCCGGTTCACGCTGCCGAACAAGCCGCTTTACGTCACCCTCGCGGCCATGGTCGTCGGTGTCATGCTGCTCGGCCTGCTGGTGTATTTGGAACGGCGCAAACCTGCGGCAAACTAACCGTAAATATTTTTCGGATGCCGTTGTCGGCGCAGAATTCCGAACAGGTAAAAATCACGCAGCCGGACCAGCACTTGTCCCGCCAACCATAACGGCCGGCCCGTGATGCCGCACGCCGTTTCCTCGATTTTGCGCGAATAGGCTGCATCGCCATTTTGCCGGACGCGCCGGGCCTTGATCCCGGAACGCACGGCGAGCAGGCCCTTCAATTTTAATCTGCGGAACATGCTCCTGCCTTTGCCGCGCAACGCTTCGGTGCGTTCCATCATTCGCCATTCATCGTGAACCAGCGACTGGAGGGATGGGCCGAGGAGCACCGTCTGGTTGGTGCCATGCCAGCGATATTTGGCCAGCGCCCGGTGCAGATGAATCGTCCGGCGACAGTGCGAGCCGAAGTCCGCCCAAAAAACCATGTCGCCCACGATGGGATAATCGAGCGGGAACCGGCACGGAGCAGGCTGGCCGTTGGTTTTCATCAGCGTCGCGCAAAACGCCTGGTTGCCGATTTCCGCCTTACGCTGCAAGAAAATGTCGCGATCCAGTATTTCAACTTTCCCGTCCGCCGGGCCGGACAAACTCAAATGCCGGCTTTGTTCATCAATACGCTCGTCCAGGCACCAAGCCAATCCCAAGCCGTCACAATCCGCGAGCTGGCGGGTCATGACTTCATAAAACTCCGGTTCAATTACGTCGTCGGCGTGGAGGATTTGCAGGAATTCCGTATCCGCCGCGAAGTCGAGACAGCGATTGAAATTGCCAAACAATCCGAGGTTTGTCGGGTTGCGGATGAATTCGCAAGGAATGTCTTTGAAGTTTCGGACAATTTCCTCCGTGCGATCCGTCGAGCAATTGTCCAGCACCACGACGCGGTCGGGCCGCCGGGTTTGGCTCGCAATGGACGCCAGTGTCTGCGCAATGAACGCCTCGCCGTTGAAAACGGGGATGGCCGTGATGATTTGGGATGGCACGCGTGGCAAGATATGGCAAAGCACAGGCGGCAGACAAGTTCAGGCTTTTATTGCCACACCATTTTCGTCAACATGGGCACATGAACACTGCGGACATTCCCGTCTTCATCCTGTGCGGCGGCCTCGGCACACGCATCAAGGAAGAAACCGAATTTCGACCGAAACCGATGGTGCCCATCGGCGAACATCCCATCCTCTGGCATGTCATGCAGATTTATGCGCGGCATGGGTTTCGCCGCTTCGTCCTGTGTCTGGGTTTCAAGGCCGACGTGGTGAAGGATTATTTCAGCAATTTTCACCTGCACAACGCCGACTGCACCATCAAGCTCAAGACCAACGAGGTGAAGATCCACGAGGCGCGGCTCGAACTTGACTGGGAAATCACGCTCGCCGGCACCGGCGAAAAAAACATGACCGGCAGCCGCGTGGCGCAGGCAACGCGCAAGTATCTCGGCGGCGCGGAACATTTTGCCGTCACCTACGGCGACGGCCTGACCGACGCCGATCTTGCCGGGGAACTGCATTATCACCTCGCGCAAAAAAAACTCGGCACGGTGCTCGGTGTCAACCCGCCTTCGCGCTTCGGCGAAATCAAGGTGGACGGCGACCGCGTCGTAGAATTCGCCGAGAAACCGGATTTGGAAAACCACTGGATCAACGGCGGTTATTTTTTCTTTAACCGCGATTTCCGCAAATATCTTTCCGAGGACGAGGACTGCGTGCTGGAGCGCGAACCGCTGGTGAAGCTGGCGCGCGACGGACAGTTGAACATCCACAAGCACTCCGGTTTCTGGGCGTGCATGGACACGCAGCGCGACCGCGAGCAGTTGACCAAGCTGGCCGAATCCGGCAGCCCACCCTGGCTAAAATAAATGACTTACGACGCAACCATCGTGGGCGGCGGCATCGTCGGCCTAGCCACCGCGCACCGGCTGCTCGAAGCGCGGCCACAGTTGAAAGTTTTGCTGCTTGAAAAAGAGTCAAAACTGGCCGCACACCAGACCGGCAACAACAGCGGCGTGCTGCACTCCGGGTTGTATTACAAGCCTGGCTCGGAAAAGGCAAAATGCGCCGTGCAGGGCCTGCAGCAGATGATTATGTTCTGCCGCGCGCACGGCATCGCGCACGAGCAATGCGGAAAAATCGTCGTCGCCACGACCGGGGACGAACTGCCCCGGCTGGAAAATTTATGGGAGCGCGGCAACGCGAACGGATTGCAGGGCCTGCGCAAATTGACCCCCGCGCAAATCAAGGAGATCGAGCCCCACGCCGCCGGCCTCGCGGCGATTCATGTGCCGCAGGAAGGCATCGTGGATTATCCGGGCGTCTGCGAAAAACTTGGCGAACTTATTCGCCGCGCCGGTGGCGAAATCAAACTTGAAACGCGCGTTGGGAAAATTGTCCCCAATGCCGCCAGCTGGGTGATTGAAACTTCAGCCGGAAATTTTCAGACCAAATTTGTCATCACCTGCGGCGGGCTGCACGCCGACCGGCTGGTGCGCGCGGCGGGACAAAAACCGGCGGCCAAAATCATCCCGTTTCGTGGCGAGTATTTTCAAATCAAAAAGGAGCGGCAGTTTCTGGTCCGCCATTTGATTTACCCGGTGCCCGACCCGAAGTTTCCATTTCTCGGCGTCCATTTCACGCGGCTCGTCCACGGCGGCGTCGAGGCCGGGCCGAACGCCGTGCTCGCCTTCGCCCGCGAAGGCTACAAATGGACGGATGTGAATCTGCGTGACCTGGCGGAATCACTTTTCTATTCAGGCCTGTGGAAATTTCTCGCCAAGTATCCAAGCATGTGCGGCTACGAAATTCACCGCTCGCTTTCCCGGGCCGAGTTCACCCGCTCGCTGCAAAAATTGGTGCCGGAGATCCGCGCGGATGATCTGGAAACCGGCGGCGCGGGTGTGCGCGCCCAAGCCATGCTGCCGGACGGAAAACTGGTCGAGGATTTTCACTTTGAGGAGGCGCGCGGCATCCTGCATGTCGTCAACGCACCGTCACCCGCCGCCACGGCGTCGCTCGCCATCGGCACAAAAATCTCGGAAAAAGTTTTGACCCAGTTGAACTAGTCCGGCAAGAATGGCGGATGAAAATTCTCGTTACCGGCCACCGTGGCTATATCGGCGCGCACTTGGTCAAACTTCTGAAGGAAGCCGGTCATCACGTCACCGGCGTGGACATCGGCTACTTTGATGCCTGCAACTGGGAACCGCTGCCCGTCGCCGACAAGGAAATCTCCGCCGACTTCCGCACGCTCACCGCGCGCGACTTGCAGGGCTTGGACGCGATCTGCCATCTCGCCGCGATTTCCAACGATCCAATGGGCGACCTCGACGAGAAGCTCACCTACGACACGAACCGCGACGGCTCGATTGAACTGGCCAGGCGCGCCAAAAGCGCCGGCGTGCCGCGATTCTTGTTTTCAGGAAGCTGCTCCGTTTACGGCAAAGGCGAAACCCTCGACCTGGATGAAAGCGCCAAGTTCAATCCGGTTTCCGCCTACGCGGTTTCCAAGGTCGAAACGGAACGGCAGGTTTCGCCGCTTGCCGATGGAAATTTTTCCCCGGCGTTTCTCCGCAATTCAACCGCCTACGGCCATTCGCCAAACCTGCGGATTGATCTGGTGGCGAACAACCTGCTCGCCTGCGCCATTGCGCGCGGTGACATCCGCATCATGAGCGACGGCTCGCCGTGGCGTCCGCTCGTCCATTGTCACGACATCGCCCGCGCCTTCGTGTTGTTTACCGAAGCGCCCCGCGAAAAAATCCATAACCAGGCTGTGAATATTGGCGCGAACGAGCAAAACTACCAGGTGCGAGATGTCGGCAACGCCGTGCAAATGCTCGTGCCGCAGGCGAAGGTCGTTTACACTGGGGAAGTGGGTCCCGACCCGCGCAATTACCGCGTGAAGTTCGACAAGCTTTACTCGCTGTTTCCGGATTTCCGGCTGAAATATAATTTGCAGTCCGGCCTCGAAGAGCTGCTGAAAAAATACCGGGATCACCAGTTCAGCCTCAAAGATTTTGAGGGCGACCAGTTTGTCCGGTTGCGGGCGTTGAAAAAGAAGCTTGCCGCCGCCAAGTGAAATTTGAGTTACATTGACCTGCCTATGAATGCCGCCGAATTGAAAGCTGAAATCCTCCGCCTGACCCGCGAATTTTCCCGTCAGACGCATGGGACCAATCGTCCGGGTTATCTGCCAAACGACCAACGGGAGTTCGTCGCCGGAAAAACCACGGTGCCCTATGCCGGACGCGTTTTCACTGAAGACGAGGTTGAAGCCGCCGTTTCTTCCACCCTTGACTTCTGGCTGACACTGGGCAAAGAGGGCGAAGTGTTTGAACAGAAACTCACCACCTTTTTGGGCGTCAAATCCAGCGTGCTGTGCAACTCCGGTTCGTCAGCCAACTTGCTCGCCATGTCCGCGCTGTCAAGCCCGCGGCTCGGCAATCGCCGGCTCCAACCCGGTGATGAAGTCATCACGGTCGCGGCGGGCTTTCCCACGACCGTCGCGCCGATCATCCAGAACGGCTTTGTGCCAGTGTTCATTGACAATGATCCGCGCACGCTCAACGCGCGCGTGGAGCAGTTGGAAGAAGCTTATCACGCAGGCAAAACCAAGGCCGTTTGCATCGCACATACGCTGGGCAACCCGTTCAACCTTGCCGTTGTCACCGAATTTTGCCGCAAACATCAACTCTGGCTGATTGAAGACAATTGCGACGCGCTCGGCTCGCGTTATGATGGAAAGTTCACCGGCACGTTTGGCGATCTTTCCACGCAATCATTTTATCCCCCGCATCACCTGACCTTGGGTGAAGGCGGCGCAGTTAACGTCGTCGGGAGCTTGAAGCTTCGCGCCATTGTTGAAAGCTTCCGCGACTGGGGCCGTGACTGCTGGTGCGCCAGCGGCAAGGACAACACCTGCGGCAAACGCTACGACTGGCAGCTTGGCGACCTGCCCAAGGGCTACGATCACAAATTCATCTATTCGCACTTCGGCTACAATTTGAAGCCGCTCGACATTCAGGCCGCGATTGGCCGTGTGCAGATGGAAAAACTTCCGCAGTTCATTCAGGCGCGCATTGACAACTGGGAATACTTGCGCCGAGGTCTCGACAGTTGCTCGGAATTTTTCGAGTTCATGCTGCCCACGCACGCGACCGGCTGGACACCGGCAGGTTTCACATGGGACGTTTCTGGACACAAAACCATCTGCTCCTGGTTTGGCTTCATGGTGCGCGTCAAACCGGGCGCTCCATTTAAAAAATTTGCATTTGCCCGCCATCTCGAAGAAAAGAAAATTGGCAGCCGGATGCTCTTTGGCGGCAACCTCGTCCGCCAGCCGGTGTTCGTTCAGCTTAAAAAGGACCGGCCAGCCGCGTTCCGCGTTGTGGGCGACCTGGCCGGGGCTGACCAAATCATGGACGAGGCGCTGTTTATCGGCACTTATCCGGGACTCACGCGCCCGATGCTTGATTACATGGTGGACACCATGCAAGCTTTCGTAAAACAATTCTGACACATGGAAATTCTTCCGACGGAACTGTCTGGCGTGCGCCTTATCCGACCACGAGTCTTTGCCGATTTGCGCGGCAGTTTCGTAAAGACGTTTCATGTGCCGGCCTTCCAAAATGCCGGAATTTATTTTGAGCCGCAGGAAGAGTTCTTTTCCATCTCGCACAAAAATGTCCTCCGCGGAATGCACTTTCAACTGCCGCCGCACACGCAGGCACGACTGGTGTGCTGCCTCGCCGGCAGGATTCTGGATGTCATTGTGGATTTGCGAAAAAGCTCGCCTGCGTTTGGCGGCGTGATGGCGCGCGAACTGAGCGCCACCAGCGCTGAAATGCTGTTCATTCCGGAAGGTTTTGCACACGGTTTTCTTGCCTTGGAAAATCATTCGCTTGTCAGCTATGCCGCGAGCCGTCCGCATTCTCCACCGCACGACACAGGCGTCGCTTGGAACTCCATAAACTTTCCGTGGCCGGTGGCTGCCCCGGTGCTTTCCGAGCGCGACGGAAAACTTCCCACGCTGCAGGAGTTCCAATCCCCGTTCTGAACGCGAATGAAAATCCTTTTCACCGGCGCGAGTTCGTTCACCGGATTTTGGTTTGTCCGAAAACTGGCCGCCGCCGGGCATGAAATCGTCTGCCCGGTCACGCGCGACCTGGAAAACTACACCGGCACGCGCCGGGAGCGGATCAAGCTGCTGCAACCGCTCTGCCGCCTGGTTCCCCAAGCTCCGTTCGGCTCGGAAAATTTTCTAAAGCTGGCGGGCGGAGAAAATTTCGACCTGCTCTGCCATCACGGCGCGGACGTGACGAACTACAAAAGCCCGAACTTCGACGCGCCGACGGCGCTCAGGAACAACACATACAATCTCCCCGCCGTGTTGGCGGTTTTGCGCGAGCGCGGATCAAAAGCCGTCGTCCTGACCGGCACTTACTTTGAAGCCGGCGAAGGCGCGGGCGACGAACCGCTTCGCACATTTTCGCCTTACAGCCTGTCCAAGACGCTGACCTGCGAGGCGTTCCACGCCGGCTGTCGCCACGCCGGATTGCCGCTCGGGAAATTTGTCATTCCCAATCCGTTTGGCCCGTTGGAAGAACCGCGCTTCACCGCGTTCCTGATGAAAAACTGGCAGGCAGGCCAGCCGTGTGAAGTCAAAACGCCTGCTTATGTCCGCGACAATATTCATGTGGATTTGCTCGCAGCGGCGTATGCGCAGTTTGCCGCGCGGGTCGCGGCCACGCAGGAGCCGCTGCTGAAAATCAATCCCAGCGGCTACGTTGAAAAACAAGGTGAATTCGCGCAGCGCGTCGCGCGTGAAGTGAAGGCACGGCTTGGCTGGGCGTGCGAATTGATACTGGCGCGGCAGACCGATTTCAGCGAGCCGCTCAACCGCATGAACACCGAGCCCGCCGCCAAACTCACGCCGGCATGGAACGAATCAAAAGCGTGGGACGCGTTTGCGGAATTTTATTCGTAGCTGGTGCGCCGCTCTGCAAGCGATGACCCGGCGGTCACAGACCGCCGTTACAATCCCGTCGGGTGATCTAAAAATTCCCACGGCACCTTGAATTTTTTGGCCAGCTCCGCCGCCAGAGCCTTCACGCCGAAGGTTTCCGTGGCGTAATGGCCGCCGTAAAAAACATTCAATCCCAGCTCCTCGGCCAGCGCGAACGTCCAGTGCGGGCCTTCGCCGGTGATGAACGTGTCCACGCCCTCGGCGGCGGCCTGTTTTAATTCCGCGCCCGCGCCGCCGGTAACGATGCCGATGCGTTCGCAAATTTCTTTTCCGCCGGGAATCATTTTTGGTTTCACTCCGGTCACGCGTTCCAGTTTTTTGGCCAGCTCGTCTCGGGAAATCTTGGCCTGCGATTTAAAACCGACCGGCTGCCCGTGGCTTTCAAAAAAGGGCTTCAGGTGTTTCAAACCCAGCGCTGCGCAGAGCCGCGCGTTGTTGCCGAGTTCAGGATGCACGTCGAGCGGCAGGTGCGAACTGTAAACCGCCAAATTGCCGTCAACGAGCAGCCGGAGCAGCTCGAAATTTTTGCCCGTCCACGGCTGGCGTGGACTCCAAAAAAGTCCATGATGGACAATCAGCAGGTCGGCTTTCGCGGCGATGGCGAGTTTTGCGGTGGCGAGGCTGGCGTCCACCGCCGCCGCGATGCGCGTGACGGCGCCGAAATTTTCCACCTGCAACCCGTTCACCGCGCCGTCGTAATCTTTGATTTTGGCGGTGCGCAGATTCCGGTCGCAATAAGCGACGATATTGGTGAGTGAAGCTTTCGGCATTTTCGTTTGATTATCGCCGCCGCCTTGATTTTGGCGAACCATTTTTGCGCCGGATGCCGTTGGAAATTTTAGCAGCAGGTCAGGCAGGCGGTTCAGGCGGGGTTTGCTTGGTGCCGGTTGCCTGCGCCTCGCGGACTTTTGCATAGCGCAGGAAAACCTCCTGCGCCGCCAGCCGCGCCACGGCGTATCCCTGCCAGCCGTCCAGAAATCCGCGCCGCAAAATATAGCCGCGCAAAAATCGCCACCAAGGGCGGAACCATATATCCATCCCGCCTGCCTTTTTTCCGTTTTCCAGCCGCTGCCGTGCAAATAGGTCGCTGTAGGTGATTGATTTCTGGAGGTGGTGGTTGAGGCTTTCCATGCTGTAATGCCAGAGATCGTTTTTCAAGCGGCCAACCGCGCCATCCACAACGACGGTTTCATGCACGCTTTGTCCCCGCCATTCCGCGCGGTTGCGACGCCAGAGTCGCACTTTCCGGTCGGGATACCAGTCGCCGTGGCGGATCCAGCGCCCGCAATAAAACGTGCACCGCGGAAAACTGTAGGCCGCATTCGGGGGAGCCAAATTGCCCGGCGCGAAAGTCTGGATGAGTTCCGCGCGCAACCGTGGTGAGATCGCCTCGTCGGCATCCAGGCTCAAAATCCATTCCTGCCCGGCTTTCTGGGCAGCGGAATTTTTCTGGGCGGCGTAACCTTTCCATGGTTCGCGGAAAATTTTTGCGCCAAACTCAGCCACAATTTTATCCGTCCCGTCGGTTACATCTTCATTGAGCACGATGACGATTTCGCGAGTCCAGCCGGCCACACTTTCCAACGCCCGCCGGATACGGTGCGCTTCGCTTCCGGAAATCAGGCAGACGGAGATGGGCAGGCTCGTTTCAACGGTCATGAGATTGATTTTGTATAGTTGCGCCGTCAGCTTCCTGACAGATGATGTTGTAAAGGCTGACGACAGGCTTCAAACAAATTCCGACCGGCCGCCTGCGCGCTTCTCCCACAACGTGCAACCAAAACGCATCTGCTCGGAGCGTTTCCACCAAGTGCCGCGCATGGCTTGTTTGATCTGGTGAATTTTGCGCTTGGGCCAGGTCTGGCCGGTCTTGCGGCGGTAATATTCGCGGTCGCCAAGACCTTTGCGCTTCTGGCCGGCGGCAGCTTGCATGCTTTTTTGCGTGATGGAGCCGAAATGATGCAGGAACGCGCGCCCGGTGATGGCCAGCCGGAATCCCGCGCCGCGCGCTCGGCGGAAATATTCATCGTCCTCGTAACCGCCCAGCTTCGGGTCGCCGTCGAAATATCCGATGGCCTCGAACACGCGCCGGTGCACCATGAAGCAGACCCCATGCGCTACGTTGCGACGCTTTGCATCCTTCAGGCGACATATGAAATCCGCCGCGTGCGCCGGAAAATCATAATTCAATTCACCCTCACACATCGCCGGACTGACAATGTCGCATTGGTTTTCCTCGGCAAAACTGATCAAGCCTTCGATGCAACCGGGCGGCACCAGCACGTCGTTGTTCATCACGATGGTCCAGATCCGATCGGACAGCTTCGCGCCTTGCGTCCAAGCAAAGCCGCAGCCGCGATTTTCAGCATTGTTGAGGGTGCGGATTTGCGGACGGGCGGCGAGAAATTCCGCAGTGCCGTCAGTCGAGGCATTGTTGACAATGATGATCTGGCCGTCCGCCACGTTTGCGTGATTCAGGCTATCTAGACATTGACGGGTATAGTGAAGTTGGTTGAAGACTGGGATGACGATGGAAACTTTTGTCCGGGTTGGGTCAGATGGCGTCGTCATTTTGTATGTTTCAATTTTGCCTTCGAGCTAGGTCGTCTCTAGTCACGGAAAAATACTGCTCGGCAGGCACGCCAAGGCACCGGCGTTTCAAAGCGTTTCACTCTCGCCAAGTCCCCCAAACGACGTGCGACTGAAAACGAATTGATCATTCAGACCAGTTTAAGCGGACGGGTTTGAGGCGGCAAGGCCAGATCACATTCCCGGCAAAAATCGGCAGTGGTGCTGACCCGCCGCCGGAAAACCAAGCGTCCTTATCCATGCGATTACGAAAGGAGAGCCGGAATAGAGGCGGTGGGTTATCTCCAGAGCCGACATTGACAGTCCGCAAGCTTGGTGCATCATTGCCGCGTCAATTGTGCTGTAATGGGGTGTCAAGGAAGATATGAAACTTGAAGATCTTAACGAAAGAACATGGCAAAATATCGGACGACTCGCCCAAGCAGCCAATTTTCGCCCCCGTCGCGTCGTGCCGCCCAATGCCTGGGCAGGCCATCTGCCGTTTGCCAACTGGATTGTTCAGCAGACTAAACCAAGCGTCTTTGTTGAACTCGGGACTCACACGGGAAATTCGTATTTTGCATTTTGTCAGTCAATTCGTGAATCAAAGCTTTCTTCCAAGGCCTACGCCATTGATACCTGGCAAGGCGATGATCAGGCCGGCTTTTACGGCGATGAAGTGTTTAGGGAAGTGAGCGAGCACAACAAGCTTTATTCAGACTTCTCCACATTGATTCGCAAAACCTTTGACCAAGCCCGTGATTCGTTCGAAGAGAAATCAATCGACCTGCTTCACATTGACGGATTGCACACTTACGAAGCGGTAAAACATGATTTTGAATCCTGGCTCCCGAAGCTAAAACCCAGCGCGCTCGTTCTTTTTCATGACACCAATGTACATTTGGATACTTTTGGTGTTCACAAACTCTGGGCCGAGCTTTCACGAACTTATGAAACAGTCGAATTCTTGCATTCACATGGCCTAGGAATACTCGAAATCCCCGGTCCTGACTCGTCGTTTCTTCCAAAAGATGATGATCAAAAAGCAGCGTTAAGGACTTTTTTTGCCGGATTAAGCGACGCGCAGTTCACCCGCTTCGAACGCGACACCCTGCTGAAGGAGCGTGACACCCTGCTGAAGGAACGTGATGCCATGCTCCGCAGCTTGTCTTGGCGGCTAACAGCTTGGCTGAGGCGATATAAGATCTTTACATGTTAAGCTCAAACAACAAACCTTGTGAAAGTCAGCATCGTTGTCCCTTCTTATAACCACGAAAAAAATATCAAGCCGTGCCTGGAAAGCGATCTGACGTCAGGAAGAAATCGGTGACAGCCAACCCATTCGCCCAGCCAGATTAAACGAGATGAATTCCGAGCCGAAAATCAGCGTGTTGCTGGTCACCTACAACCACGCCCGGTTCATCCGGCAGGCACTGGACAGCGTGCTGGCGCAAAAAACAGACTTTTCGTATGAGGTGGTGATTGGAGACGATGCTTCCCCGGACGGCACCGGTGCCATCCTGGCCGAGTATGCCGAAAAATTTCCGGACCGTATCCGGCTGCTGCGCCGCGCGCAAAACCTCGGCATGAACGCGAACTTCGCGGACACGCTGGCGGCTTGTCGGGGAGAATATGTCGCGGTGCTGGAAGGCGATGATTATTGGATCGACGACCAGAAACTTGCCCGACAGGCCGGTTTTTTGGACGGGCATCCCGAATGCGTGAGCTGTTTTCACAACGTCATCGTATTTTCCGAAGACGCCGGTGCCACCGTGGCGGGGTGTCATGCCCAGCCGGATGGCCGTCAATTGATGTGCGCGCCGGATTTGCCCGCCCGCCTTTCGCAAAATGATTTGTTCAAGCGCAACTATATCCCCACCTTTTCCGTCGTGATGTTTCGCCGGCCCAGCGCCGGAACATTGCCGCCGTGGTTTCAGAAACTCCATCTTGGCGATCACCCCTTTCACATCCTTTGCACCGAACACGGACTGGCCGCCTATCTGCCGGAAGTGATGGGTGCCTACCGGTTGCACAGCAGCAGTGTTTGGTCCGGCAAGTCGCAGCTCCACCGGATGTCCCGGGCGCTGGAAATGTATGCCGCGTTGGACCGTCATTTTCAGGGTCGGCCACAACAGGCATCTTTGCGGGAGGAACGGATGGACATGTTGTATGAATACGCCCGGCTGCTGAATCGGGAAGGCCAGTCAAGGGAAGCTGGCGCGACCGCGGCAACCTTCCTCTGCCTCGCGCTCAAGCATCCGTCATTTTGTTTAAAACATCGTGCTCGCCTGCGCCGGATCTTCGCATTATTTTGCAGCGTGAAAATCGGCCGGCCAACCAGATCATGATTCCACCCAAAGTCAGCGTGCTCATTCCCGTCTATAACGGCGGGCGCTTCCTGGCCGAGTGTCTGGACTCCATCCTCGCGCAGGATTTTGCGGATCTGGAAATCCTAATCGCCGACGACGGCTCGACCGATGGTTCGCCGGAACTGATTCAGCGCTACGCCGAAAAAGACCGGCGCATCCGCTGGTGGCGAAATCCCATCAACCTTGGGCTGGCCGGAAATTTCAACTGCTGCCTGCGCGCCGCGCAAGGTGAATACATCAAATATGTTTTGCAGGATGACCTGCTACTTTCACCGTCCGCCGTCCGGCAGATGGTTCAGGCGCTGGATGCCGATCCGGCGGTGACATTGGTGGGTTCAGGTTCGCATGTGATTGACGACCAGGGGAACCGGCTCGAAATCCGGAACTCATTCCACCAGTCGGGCGTGATGGACGGCAAGGCGGCCATCATGCACTGCCTGCTCCGCAACGGGAACTGCATCGGCGAACCGTCGGTGGTGATGTTCCGGCGCGGGCAGGCGGCGCGTGGTTATGACGAGCGCTATTCACAACTGATTGATGTGGATTTCTGGTTTCATCTGCTGGAGCAGGGATTTTTTGCGTATCTGGCCGAACCGCTCTGCGCGTTCCGCCAGCACCCGCAGCAACAAACGGCGTTAAACCGCCAGTCAGGCGCGCATGTGCAGGACGAACTGATGCTGGCGCAGCACTGGCTTTCCCGGCCTTGGCTGCACCAACTGGCCGGCCGGCGAGTGCTATTCAAACAAATCTACAACCTGCGCAAGCATCACGGCAAGCGCGCTGAACCGTTCATCCGGGACATCATGGCCTCGCTGACGGTGAAATGGTATGCGCTCTACTGGGTTGAGCACAAAATTTCCGCTCCCTTCAGGAACCTGTCCCGCTGGCTGCAAAAAAAAACCTCCCGGTAATTGCTTTTGCCACTTTGGCCTGCGCCGACGAAAGCACGATCAATGCAACGCTTCACTGGCCGTCAATTTCGCCGGCGTCACGGTGTTAAAGAAACGCTCGTTCATTTCATTGACGACTATGTCCGGCTTGTCCTGCTCAATGTAGGCGGGATTCAGGTCATATTGCCAGAGATAGGTGACCTCGTTGAAATGATAGCCCAGGAATTGAATCCAGTTCATCGCAAACGAATCCTGGAAGACGATCATGCGTTCCTTGGCCTGCGGATTATTGGTGAATTTTGGGTCGTGGACTCGTTCCGGCGGCGGCAGCTTGGAGGTAAACTGCGGCATTCCCGGCTTGGGGATTAACTCAAAGTAGTTGCTCTCAACCATGGTCAAACCCAGCATCCTCGCCAAATCACCGCCTTTGGCGAAATCGCCGGCGGTTGGAATCACGTTGGTCAGGGTGAATGCGGTCAGCGGCAAAGGTTCCAAGCCCGGACGTTGCCTGGCTAGGGCTTGCATGAGTTGCTGATACGCCACAAAGCCGCCGAACAAATTCCAGTGCACATCGGTTTTATAGTAGGTCGGACAGACTTGCTTGGCTTGAATCAGAACGTCCCGTTGATCCAGCACGGGCACGGTGGAGTTGGTGCGCATGTAGGCGACAAACTGGTCGAGCTTGGTTTGCGGGCGAACTTTTTTCACCCAGTCCGGCAGAACTTCCGGGTAAATGGTCTGTTTGTCCGGTGTCACGACAAACAAATAGGCAATCCCGCGGCGGGCCAGCCAGTCCCGGCGCTTTTCCAACAGCACCTTCCAGTCGTGCAATTGCTCCGGCGTGAATTGCCGCAGTCCGGTGTAATGATCAATCATTTCTGCTTTCGTGTAATACAGCCAGCCATCTTTGCCAACCAGCACGTCGCGGGTATTTGAGTTTTTGTCCTTGAGCACCGACCATCTGACTTTGTTATACCATTGCACGAGACATTTGCGGCAGCCGAAATGGTCATTGAAATAAGCCTCCAAGCCAGCCACAGAGGTCTGCAATCCATGCCAGTCCGATGGTGTTTTGGGGAAGGATGCCAAAGCCCGGTTTTCACTGCGCACCGGCGTCCAGTCCAGATGAAAAAATGTATCCAGCGTGGGCAGCCACAGCATCATCATGAACAAACCGATCAGGACCGTGTTGGTCCAGCGCGACAAAGCCGGGATGTTTTCGTTGGGGTTCATGCCGGTCAAAAGCGGAAATAGATAAAGGGATTATAGGTGCCACCGGCCAGCCACATGGCGGAAATCAGGAGGATTCCCATAATCAGCGACATCTCCAGCGCGGAACCGAAGAGCTGCACACCGGTCCGGCAACGGGCGGGCGTTGCCTGACCTAGCCGGATGCAGGTGTTTTTAATCCAACCCCATAACGGTCCGCAGAAGGGGATGCCGACAATCAAGGCACAGATGACCAGATTGCTGAGGTAACGGACGAGCGGTTGCGGGGCGGATGAATGATGGACTCCAAACAAGGTGAGGAAATAGTTTCCCGATTCGGTCAAGGTATCACACCGGAAAATGACCAGGCTCATGACGAAAACAAACATGGCGTAAAAATGCCGGAACGGCCGGGGAAGCTGCTCCAGCCAGGGGCCAAAGCGGCCCCGTTCCATCACT
>Ga0182030_10004937_pt1 | contig 28420 bp, 23 predicted proteins | sample 812S3MmetaG_FD_121299 | JGI IMG/M metagenome (GOLD analysis project Ga0182030, IMG submission 121299) | Permafrost microbial communities from Stordalen Mire, Sweden - 812S3M metaG (Illumina Assembly) | ecosystem: Environmental > Terrestrial > Soil > Wetlands > Permafrost | place: Sweden... | reverse complement strand
GCCCTCGGGGGCCCGCAGCACGCAGAAGATGGTCCCGATGGAGATGTTGACGTCGATGTTGCTGGAGCCGTCGAGCGGGTCGAAGCACACGATGTACTTGCCGGAGTCACGGAAGACGCGGGCCTCTTCCAGCTCCTCGCTGGCGATCATCGCGCAGCGTCCGCTCTTCTCGAGGACGGCGCAGAGGATCTCGTTGGCGAGTGCGTCGAGCTTCTGCACCTCCTCGCCCTGCACGTTGGTCTCCCCCGTGTAGCCGAGCATGCCCGCGAGGCCGGCCGCGCGGACGCGGGTGTGGATGATGCGGACGGCGAGGGCGATCGCGTTGAGCAGCGACCCGAGCTCCCCCGTGGCGCCGGACGAGCCGCGCGTGCCGGCCGTGATGTGGGCCTCGAGGGTGGTGCCGACGACGGTCGGGACGGGCAGCGGGGAAGCAGGCTCGGTCATTGCGTCCAACGCTTTAGCCCAGGAGGTCCACCCTTGCACGCCACGGCCCGGTGGGTACCCTCGCCAACCATGCCCGCAGCGAATGACCGCGTGAAGCAGATCCTCTCCTGGTACTCGAGCGACAACGTCGGCGTGAAGACGAACCTCGCGCGCATGATGAATCACGGTGCGCTCGCGGGGACGGGGAAGTTCGTCATCCTCCCCGTCGACCAGGGCTTCGAGCACGGCGCGACGCGCTCGTTCGCGCCGAACCCCGCCGCGTACGATCCCGACTACCACTACCAGCTCGCCATCGACGCCGGCTGCAACGCCTACGCGGCCCCGCTCGGCTCGCTGGAGATGTCGGCGGACAGGTTCGCGGGCCAGGTGCCGCTCATCCTGAAGCTGAACAACAGCGACACGCTCGCGAAGATGGATCACCCGTGCAGCGCGGTGACGGGAACGGTGACGGACGCGCTCCGGCTCGGCTGCTCGGCCATCGGGTTCACGATTTACCCCGGCTCGGGCGCCCGCAACACGATGTACGAGGAGCTGCGGGAGCTGATCCTCGAGGCGAAAGAGGTGGGCCTCCCGACGGTGGTCTGGGCGTACGCGCGGGGCGAGGGACTGAGCAAGCAGGGCGAGACGGCGATCGACGTCATCGCCTACGCGGCGCAGATCTCCTGCCAGCTCGGCGCGCACATCGTGAAGGTGAAGCCGCCGACGGACTACCTCGAGCAGCCCGAGGCGAAGAAGGTGTACGAGAAGTACGCCGTCCCCATCAAGACGATGACCGATCGCGTGAAGAACGTCGTGCAGAGCGCGATGAACGGCAGGCGCATCGTCATCTTCTCCGGCGGCGAGTCGCGCGACACCGACGCGCTCCTCGAGGACGTGCGCGGCATCGCGGCGGGAGGCGGCTTCGGCAGCATCATGGGCCGCAACGCCTTCCAGCGCCCCAAGGCCGAGGCGCTGAAGCTGCTCGCCGACGTGATGGACATCTTCCGCAAGGCCTGAAGCGCCGGTCTCTCCGTGCGCTAAGCTGAGGGCGTGCGGCTCGTCGCGGTTCTCTTCGGCTTCGCGGTCGCCGCGTGCGGGGCGAGCGCGGGGCCGGGGGCGGTGACGGTCGTGACGCCGAACGTGGGGATCGCGGCGTCCTTGCCGGAGTCGTCGGCGGCGGGCGTCGCGCCCGTCGAGGTGCCGGTGGGGCCGCGGCGGGTCGCGCTGCGGTTCGAGCTCAACGGGCGCAAGTTCCCGCTGCCGCTGGTGCACGGGACGGTGGCGGGCGAGCCGGTGTGGATGCTCGTCGACACGGGGGCGAACAGCCACGTGATCGCGAGCTGGGTGGCGCGCAAGGTGGGGCTCTCGATGCACCCGCTGGGCGACGTGGGGAGCGACCACACGGGACGCGCGGTGACGGCGTACACGGTGGAGCACCCAGGCGTGACCATCGACGACTGGGGGACGCTCGCCGACGGGCCGATGCTGGTGACCGACGTGCCGGAGCCGATCGCGCGCATCGGGATCGGCGCGTTCGTCTCGCCGCAGTGGCTCGCGAACGCGGGGGACGCCGTGGTGCTCGATCTGCCGAACCGGGAGATGCGGACGGCGCCGTGGAGCGACGCGGTGAAGGCGCTGGAGGCCGTGCCGGGTCGCGAGGTGGCGCCGAGCGGGGCGCGGCTGTGCGAGGACACGGCGAGCGCCATCAAGGGGCTCGCCTTCGTGCTCCCGGCGAGCATCGATGGGCACGGGGTGGACCTGCTTCTCGACACGGGCGCGCACCGGACGGACCTCCTGACGACGACGCGCGTCGGGCGCATCCTCGCGGGCCGCGCGGGGCCGAGCAAAGAGCAGATGTACGCGGCCTCGGGCCTCGTGAAGACGAGCCTCGTGCGCGCGGCGGCGGTGAAGATCGGCGAGTTCGTGCTGACCACGGACATCGACCTCGTGCCTGGCGTGTCGGATCCCGTGTGTCCACGCGACGGGGTCGTGTCGATGGACGCGCTGGAATCGTGCACGCTTCTGCTCGGTCGCAAGCAGCTCCGCGGGCGGTGTGGGCCTTAGCTGTGGCCGGCCCGGGAGTTATGCTTCCCGGCCCCGATGAGAGCGCACACCGAGTACCTCACGTTCCACACCGAGAAGAAGCGCGAGCTCGTCCACCTCACGCCGATGCTCGAGCCAATCCTCGCCAAGAGCGGCGTGTCCGAGGGGCTCATGCTGGTCAGCGCGATGCACATCACGGCCGGTGTGTTCGTGAACGACGACGAGAGCGGCCTGCACGCCGACATCTGGGAGTGGCTGGAGAAGCTCGCGCCCGCGGGGCCCGCCTATCGCCACCACCTGACGGGCGAAGACAACGGCGACGCGCACCTCAAGTCGATGCTCGTGCACCACGAGGTCATCGTGCCCGTGACCAAGGGGCGGCTCGATCTCGGGCCGTGGCAGCGGGTCTTTTATGCCGAGTTCGACGGGCAGCGGGACAAGCGGCTCGTCGTGAAGGTGCTCGGCGAGTGAGGCCCGCAGCGTGGGTGCTGGGGTGCGCGATGGCGTCGGCGGCGTGCGGGTCGTCGAGCGGGGTGGTGCGCTCGCCGTCCGGAGCGGCGGGGTCGACGACGGCGGACGAGCGCGCGCGGACGTCGGAGCTCGCGACGGCGGAGGACACGGCGATCGGGTGGATGGCGGCGGCCGACCCGCGGCTCGCGGCGCGCGCGAACGCGGTGGCCCCCCACGACGTGGTCGAGCGGATCGGCATGGAGGCGATGCTGGCGGAGGACACGACGGCGGTGTTCCGTGGGTCGTCGCTGGACCTTTTCGCGTTCCGCGCGCGGGCGCACGCGCTGGGCGAGGCGGCGAAGGAGATGGCGGCGTTCCCGGCCCCGCTGCCGGAGGTGGGCCCTCTCGGGAGCGCGCTCGGGCGGCCGCGGCTCGAGCGGGAACTGCTGGAGCGGCTCCTCGCCGAGGAGCGCGCGAGGGCGGACGACGAGGCCAAGCTGGGGGACGCGTCGGGGGATCTGGTGCGCGGGCTCGTGTCGCTGTGGACGCCGCCAGCGAGGCCGCAGGACGTGCAGGATCGCGACGTCTGGATGGAGAAGCACCTCCTGGCGGTGCGCGACTCGCTGCGGGACCCGGCGCGGCGCGCGGGGTCGGGCGATCTCGAGGAGGCGCTGCATCCGCTGGAGAAGCTCCTGGCACCGCTCCAGTACCCGCGCGCGACGGCGGCGCTCGCCCAGGTGCTCATCGCGATCGAGTCGGACATGCGCGCGGTGCCGAAGCTCGTGGACACCGAGCGGGTGGCGCGCGCGGTGAAGGTGCACTTGGGGCTCGACGTGGACCCGGCCGCCCTGCCGGCGCGGCTCCAGCGGCTGGAGGCGCGGCTGCGTGACGACGTGGAGCGCGCGCTGAGGGAGGCCGGGGACGGCGCGCGGCCGGGGATCGAGGCGAAGGCGCGCGAGCTTCTCCTGGTCGAGCGGCCGTGCCCCGCGGTGGCGGACACGCGGGTGCGGGCGATGGCGCCGCCGCCGGAGCGGGCGGCGGTCTGCGGGGCGCTCCGTGCGCTGACGGAAGAGGGGTCGCCCGCGGCGCGGATGGCGCTCCACGACGACGTCCTGCTCTCGCTGGCCGCCGTGATGCCGGCGCCCCCCGCGCGGACCGGGCTCCTGTCGCACCCGGAGAACGACGTGGTCGAGGCGCTGCTGCGGATGGCGCGGGAGCGGCCGGTGGTGGTGCTGGGCGTCGCCCTCGCCGCGGAGCTCCTCTACGCGGAGGACGGGGGCGAGGCGCGGCTGGCGACGTGGCGCGCCCTCGGCGAGGCGCCGCTCGACGTGGTGGCGCGGGAGCTCGGCGCACCGGTGCGGTGACCCGGGCTTTCAGCGCGGGCGCGCGGCCGCAAGGCGCTCCTCGACGAGCATGTCGGCGACCTTGTACGTCGGCGCCTTCAGGCTCTCGCTGCGGTCGACGATCTCCGCGATCGTGTCATGAATCTTCAGCGTCTTTTCGCGCGCCTTCTTCTCGTCGTAGCCCACGACCTCCTGGGCGACGTTGATGAGGCCTCCCGCGTTGATGGCGTAGTCCGGGGCGTAGAGGATGCCGCGGGCGTGGAGGTCGTCCCCGTGGCGGGGGAGGGCGAGCTGATTGTTCGCCGCGCCGGCGACGATGCGTGCCTTGAGGCGCGGAATGGTCTCGTCGTTCATCGCCGAGCCGAGGGCGCACGGCGCGAAGACGTCGCAGTCGACGTCGAAGATGCCCTCGAGCGGTACGAGCTTCGCCCCGAGCTCCCGGTGCGCGCGCTCGGCCTTCAGCGGGTCGACGTCGGCCACCGTGAGCTTCGCCCCGCAGGCATGAAGCTCCTTGCACAGGTGGTAGCCGACATGACCGACGCCCTGCACCACGACGTGAACGCCCGCGAGCGTCGACCGGCCCAGCTTGTGCTCGACGCACGCCTCGATGCCTCGCCGCACGCCGAGCGCGGTGAAGGGCGACGGATCGCCCGACCCGCCGTGGGACGGATCGACGCCGGTGACCCACTTGGTCACCGAGCGGATGACCTCCATGTCCTCCAGCCCCGTCCCGCTGTCCTCCGCCGTGATGTAGTGCCCGCGGAGATCGTCGATGAACTTGCCGAAGGCGCGGAAGAGGGCGACCCGGTCGAAGTGCTGCGACGGGAGCATGAGGACGCTCTTGCCGCCGCCGTGGGGTAGCCCTGCGAGGGCAGCCTTGTAGGTCATCCCCCGGGCGAGGCGGAGGGCGTCGATCACGGCGGCTTCGTCCGAGTCGTAGCGGATGAAGCGGCACCCGCCGAGCGAAGGCCCGAGGCGCGTGTCGTGGATGGCGACGATCGCCCGCAGGCCGGTGGCCTTGTCGAGCTTGAGGTGAACCTCGCCGTAGTCGTACTGGTCGAGATGGCCGAAGAGGTCCATCTCCCCGCCGTACTATTTCTTCGGGCGCTGCGAAACCTTCATTCCGCCGTCGGAGGGCGAGCCGGCGTCCGCCGATGCCGCGAACTTGGACCCATCGGCGGTCGCCCAGTCACCGGCGCTGTTGCCGATCTGGAAGACGGCGTCCGAGTCGCCGCGCTTGGCCCAGCGGTTCGCGCCGGTAGCCGCCTTGCCGACGAGGAGATCGTACTTCCCCGCGCCGTCCTTGAGCACGATCGACACCGTCGCGTCGGGCTTGTCGAGGCCGGTCTCCGCCGCGGACTTGCCGTCACCGAAGTCGTCGGCGTTGAGCGCTTTGTAGGCGCGCAGCATGTCCTTGACCTTCTCCTCGCTGAAGCTCGGGATGGGGTTCTTGTCGAGCGTGCCGACCCACTTGTCGCCCTTGGTGAACGACAGCGTCCCGTGCGTGTTGACGATGGTCACCTGCGCGGCGTTGCCGTCGTCGAACTTGAGGACCTCCTTGTCGCGGTAGTCCTTGGCTTCCTTCGTGTAGAGGTACGAGGAGTAGCCCTTCGCCGCCCAGACCTCGTCGGGCTTCGACGTCACGATCACGAGCTCCCCGGCCTGGCCGCTCTTGCCGAACGTCTCGTCGACCTTCTTGTCGCCGCCCTTCCAGGCCGTGACGTGCACGCCGTGCGCGGCGTCGAGCTGCTTGTCCTTCCGGACCTCGTCGTCGAGCTTCAGGTTCACCTGGGACTCGACCTTCAGCTCCTTCAGGTTGGCGACGAGGTCCTTCACCGTCTGCTGGTTGGCAGCCGCGGTGATGGGCTTGGTCAGGTGCCAGACGCCTCCGGCGCCGCCGTCGGCCGCCGCGGGGACGCTCGGGTCGGCGACCCTCTCGAGCACGATCTCGCCTTTGTCTCCGTTGACGATGCTGATCTTGTCGACGTCGTCCGGGGCGCTGACGGTGGGGAAGTCCTTGGCGGTGACCGTGGGCTGGCCAATCGCCTTGTCCTTCTCGCTCTGCTTGTAGACGAGGAACCCGAGGAGCCCGAGGACGAGTACGCCGAGGATGATGAGCTTGTCGCGCGACATGGTCGTTTCCGTTTGCCTCTCCGCCTAGGCCAGCGAGACGTTGGCCCGGGATGCGAGGCGCATGCGCCACCGCAGGAGGCCGTAGAGTCCAAACAACAAGGGGATGCCGAGGATGAGGAAGACCTCGACGTTGACCTGCTGGTTCTTGCGAGCCGCCTTCAGGTCCTCCATCTGCTTCTTGATCTGCTCCTCGCTCTCGTCGGGGGTGATCTTCAGCTTGTCCCCGTAGGCGAGGTTCGGGTCCGCCAGGATCTTCGCGCTCACCGCCAGCAGATCGGTATCGCCGGTCAGCCAGTCGAGCGTGTTCTTGAAGACGAGGATGGACCCCGTGATGAACTGCTGCGCGTAGGGGCCCGCGAGCATCAGCATCTGCTCGTCGCCGCCCAGGTTCGGCATCATTCCGCCGAACTGACCCATGTCCGGCCCCGCGCCCTCGCGCGCCATCGGGTTCGCGAGGAACTGCGACGACGAGAGGATGAACACGCGCGCCGGCTTGGTGCTCGTCGCGGGCGTGTCGACGCCCATCTTGTCCCCGTCGGGGAACGCGGTCTTCAGCGTGCCCTCGACGTCCGCCGCGACGGCGAACTGCTCCTGCTTCAGGCCTTTGAGCTTGGGCGCCCACTTCTGGAACGGGCGAAGGTCCACCGTCTCGCCCGTCAGGTGCACGGCCGCCGGCGACGAGCGCATGACGACCTTGATCTTCGCCTGCGGCTGCTTGTCGGCCTTGATGGTCAGGCTCGACGCGAACGGCACCGCGATGTCCTCGACCCGGAAGAGGCACGGGAAGCTCGTGTCGACGAGCTGCTCGTCCCCCACCATGCGCGTGTCGTCCTGCACCTCGAGTACCTGCTGCAGCTCGGCGCCGGCCATGCCGCCCGCCGTCTGCACGGCGACCCGCGCGTGCTTCCAGATGTCGATGACGACGTCCTTGTTGATGGTGACGCCGTAGCCGTCGAAGAGCTTCTCGAGGCCCCGCGTGTTCAACGTCGCGTTCATCGTCGCGTCGTTGGCCTTGATGTTCGCCGCGCTGACGAAGACAGCGAGGGCCTTGCCCTTCATGACGAACTGGTCGATGCGCCGCAGCTCCTTCTCGGAGAGATCCTTGCCCGGCTGGGTCATGATGAGACCATCGAGGTCGTCCGGGATCTCGACGTCGCCGCCCTTCAGGTCCACGTCCGAGAACGTGTAGAAGGGGAAGTTCTGCGTGATGATCCCCTGCATGGAGAACTTGCCCATGTTGCTGGGGACGAGGTTGTTGTCCGAGGGCTTGATCTCGTCGTCGCCCGTGAGGACGCCGATCTTGTGGTGGATGTCGTCGCCCTTGTCGCGAATCTCGCGGATCTTGTTCGTGACCCAGAACTCGAGGCCGTCGGTCCGGTCAGGGGGCAGGAACTTGATGACGTCCTGCTGCTCGCCGTACTTGAAGACGAGGCCCATGTAGCCCTGCGTGACGGCGGCCTTCTCGTCCTCGGTGGTGCTCGCCTCTCCGAAGGGCTGCTCGATGAGGCCCGCGTCCTTGGCCTTCTTCTTCGAGTCCTCGTCCTTCGGCTCGATGATGGAGTACTCGAACTTGCCGGCGCCGGCGTTCTTGTACTCCTGCATGAGGTCGCGCAGATCGCGCACGAACGAGTCGAGCTTGGGCAGGCCCTTGGTGACGTAGCAGTCGACCGTGAGCGTCTGCTTCATCGAGCGGAGCAGCGCGCCGCTCCCCTTCGACAGCGTGTACTTCTCGGTCTTCGTGACGTCCTTCCGGGTGTAGACGCCGAGCGCCGAGAGGGCGTTGATGGCGACGAGGATCGCCGCGACGACGAAGATGAGGACGCCGCTTTCGACTGCGGACTTTCTACGCTTCTCCATGATTCTTCCTCAGCTCCACTTCCGGCTCTCGAGGGAGCGGAAGGCGACCAGCAGACAGAGAACCGTCACCGACGCGAAGTACAGGATGGCGCGGGTGTCGATGAGACCCTTGGCGAAGCCCTGGTACCGCGTCTGGAACGAGATGAAGCCCAGCGCGTCGATGAGCGTCGACCCCGTGGTGTTGTCGGAGTGCCAGACCGAGACGACCCAGCCGATGGCGTAGACGACGCCGAGGACGCCCAGCGTCATGAAGAACGCGACGACGTCACTCTCGGTCAGGCTGGAGAGCATCATCCCGACGCCGACCGCGGCGGCAGAGAAGCACACGCAGCCGAGGTAGCCGGCCCACACGGGGCCCCAGTCGAGGGCGCCGAGGTGCCAGGGCCACACGAACATACCGACGGGGTAGAGCAGCGTCGCCGCGAGGAGGATGAGCACCATCGCCAGCGCGGCGATGTACTTGCCGAGGATGACCTCGCTGTCCTTGACCGGCATCGTGATGAGAAGCTCCAGCGTGCCGGAGCCCTTCTCGGCCGCGAGGCTGCGCATCGTCACCGCGGGGATGACGAAGATGCTGAGGAACACCGGCAGCGTCGCGAACATCTGGTCCATCGTCGCGCGGTCGACGTCCCAGAAGCTGCCGGCGACGACGCCCGAGATGTGCGGGATGAGGAAGAAGAAGACGCCGAGCAGCAGCATGGTGCCGCCGAGGACGACGTAGGCGACCGGCGAGTTGAACTGCGCGCGGAGATCGCGGCGGGCGATGATGAAGATGTTTCGCATGGTCCTAGCTCCGGTCCGCCTTGGCGGCCTTCACGTCGTCGGCGTCGGTGCCCGTGGGCTCTTCGCCGTCGTCCTCTTCGTCTTCGTCCTCGTCGTCGGCGCGATCGTCGTCGTCGTCGTCGACGTCTTCCGCCGGCGCCCCGACCGTCCGGTTGCGTCGCTCGTCGCCGATGGTGAGGGCGCGGAACACGTCTTCCAGCGTCTGCGCGTCGCGGTGCAGCTCGAGGAGGACCCAGCCCTTGTCGGCGACGGCCTTGAACAGCTCCGGCCGGAGGTCGATGTCCTGCTCGCTCACGAGCTCGTAGGCGTGGGCGCTGTCGTCGGTCGGCAGCTCGTTCAGCTTCTGCAGCCCCTCGATCATGCCGAGCGCTTCCTCGACCTCGCCCTTCTTGGGGAGGGCGCCGCGCCCGCGATAGGGCGTCTTGCCCGCGGACTCCTGGATGGAGACGACGTACCGCACGCGGCCGCTCTTGCCCCGGATCTCGTCGAGAGGTCCGTCGGCCACGATGCGCCCGCGAGAAACGATGATGGCGCGCGCGCACGACGCCTCGACCTCGGCCAGGTTGTGGGTCGAGAGCATGACCGTGCGCTGCTGGCCGATCTGCTTCAGATAGTCGAGAAACTCGGCCTTCTCGTTGGGGTCGAGGTCGCTCGTCGGCTCGTCGAGGATGAGGATCGGCGGGTCGTGGATGAGCGCCTGCGCCAGACCGACACGCTGCCGGTAGCCGTGCGACAGGAACTTGATCTCCTTGCCCAGCACCTGGGCGAGACCGCACACCTCGACCACGCTCTTGGCGCGGCGGCGGAAGGTGCCCGGGTCGAGGTGCCTGAGGTCGGCGGCGAAGCGCAGGTACTCGAGGACGCTCATCTCCAGGTAGAGCGGGGCGCGCTGGGGGAGGTACCCCAGGCTCTCGCGGACCTTCAAGGGCTGGTCGAAGACGTCGTGCCCGTTGACGCGCGCCGTCCCCCCCGTCGGGGAGATGAAGCACGTGAGGATGCGCATCGTCGTCGACTTGCCGGCGCCGTTGGGCCCCAGGAAGCCGACGATCTCGCCGCGCTGAACCTCGAAGTTGATCTTGTCGAGAGCTCGGAACGACCCGAAGCTCTTCGACAAGTCGCTCGCGTAGATCATCGTTTCGCTATTCATTCCGACTGCTCCGGCAGGGCTCGGGGGACCGCGGGGCGGACACGTAGCACAGGCGGCCCGCAAGCGGCGCACCCGTTCGAATCGACGTACTCCCCCCCGAGGCGCGGCGCATCGTAATGACCGAGGAATCCCTGTCAACCACGACGCTTGCGGCCCAGAACCGCCCAGGACGGGGGTTATTCCCGGCTCGAAGCAACCGCCAGAGGGGGAGGACTATTCGAAGTTCTGCGCCGACCAGGCCGAGGTGCTCGACGGGGCTGCCCCGGCGAACCCGCATACGACCTGGCTGAAGTACGGGGCGCTCATGTTGACGTAGTGGCCGCACTCGTAGCCCTTCGTCCCCGAGTAGTCGCAGTTGGCGCACGCGCCGCCGAAGGCCGTGCACCCGACGCACCCGAGGCAGTTGGGCTTCAAGCTCTCGTCCCACATGTCCTGGAGGCACTGCTCGATGCCCGTCGGCGACGTGCCGTACCCGGTCTCGCACTCGTCCTGCGCGAAGCCGTTGGCGGAGCCCCACGTGCACGAAGGGTCGTTGTTGATGAACGAATAGTGAGCGCTGTTCTTGCTCTGGTCGTTCGTGGCCTGCGTGTCGACGCACGTGTTGCTCGTGTCGGTGTTCACGAGCGTGTACGGGGCGAGCGCCAGCGCCGTGTCGGTCGCGCGGAGGGCGTTGATCTTGTTGATGCAGGCCGTGCGCGAAGCCGAGAAGCCGTCGTCCGAGGTCACCATCCCGGCGTCGGCGCCGGTGTCGGGCGGGGCGCTGGCGTCGGTCGAGCCGCCGCCGGAGCTACTGCCGCTCGAGGACGAGCTGCCGCTGGAGCTCCCGCTGCTGCCGCCGCTGCCGGAGCCGCTCGTGGACGAGCCGCTGCCCGACGAGCCACCGCTCGACCCGCCGCTGCCGCTCCCCGACGACGACGAGCCGCTGCTCGAGCCGCTCGATGCGTCCGACCCGGAAGACGAGCCTCCGCTCTCCTCCCACGGTTCGGGGCCGTTGGCCGAGCTGCACGCGACGAGTGCTCCCGAGAGAGCTACGACGGTGGCCAGGACGACGACCCTGGGGGACACGCTCCGCATGGCGACTCCTCCCCTCGCACGCCCCCGCGCGAGTTACCTGATGGATGGAGCCATCAGCGGGGTTACGCCAGCGGAAACGCCTCGAAATCGAGCACGTCGCAGCACGGGTGCTCAGCGCGCAGCCGTGCTGGATGGAATCCTTCGATGGGACTGCACGAAGACGTCCGGAAGGCCTATTCGGCCCGCAGGTTCGCGACGACGCCGAAGTGATCGCTGGGGTACGTCCCCTCGAATGGCGCGTCGAAGCAGACGCGCGCGTCGATAGGCTCGCCGCGACGGCGCTCGTCGCGGCCGTGGACGAAGACGTAGTCGATGCGGCGGTCCGGCTCGCGGAGCGGCGCGGCGAACGGGTTGCGACGCGCGAAGGTGATGCCGGGGGAGCCGTCGCCCGCGAGCTGGAAGGCGTCCTGGAAGAAGACGCGCTTCGAGCCACCGAGGGAGGTGAGGCCGTGGAGGTAGCGGATCTCGTCGGACGTCGGCTCGGCATTGAAGTCGCCGACGAGGAGGGCCGGGAAGCCGGTCGCGGGGGCGAGCGCCTCGATGCGCGCAACGATGTCGCGGAGCTGCACCTCGCGGACGTGGCCCTCTTCGAACTTCCAGTTGAGGTGCGTGACGAAGAAGGGGATCTCGCCGAAGGGCGCCTGTACGAGTGCGTAGAGGAGCGTGCGACGCTCGTCCGTCCCGGCGCGCGGCAGCTCGAACGTGGCGCTCTGCGCGATGGGCCACCGCGAGAGCGCGGCGTTGCCGAACCACTTCTCGTCGTGCGCCCGCGCGTAGGCGATGTGGTAGCCGAAGCCCGCGGCGATGGCCGTCGCCTGATCGAGCCCGTCGCCGTCGTCCGGGGCGAGCCGCAGCACCTCCTGCACTCCGACGAGGTCCGGCGCGAGCGACTTCAGCTCGGCGCGGATGGCCGGCAGCCGCTGCTCCCAGGGACCGAAGCGGTTCCAGATGTTGATCGTCGCGACGCGGAGGGTTTTCACGGGGTCAGAAAGTCTAACCGCTACCATCCGCACTGCTGGCCCTTGTTCTGTTCCTTGAGCCACGAGCGGAGCGGGGCGAAGTACTCCAGCAGCGGACCGGCGTCGGCCTTGCGTCCGGCGCCCACGGCCTCCATCGCGTCGGGCCACGGGCGGCTTCCGCCCATGGCGAGCATCGCCATGAGCTTCGCGCCGGCTGCCTTGTTGTCGTGGATCGAGCACTGGTCGAGCGGCCCGACGTAACCCGCGGCCTTGCAGAGCGCCGCGTGGAACTGGAACTGGTAGATGCGCGCGAGGAAGTACATGACGTACTGCGCGCTCGACGCGACGTGGTACTTCGCGCCGGGATCGAAGTCGTCCTCCGTGCGCGCGACCGGCGCGCTGACGCCCTGGTACTTCTGCTTGAGGGCGAGCCACGACTTCTCGTAGTCGGCGGGCGACGTCTTGCCCGCGAAGACGTCCCATCGCCACTTGTCGATCAGCAGGCCGAACGGCAGGAACGCCACCTTGTCGAGCGCCATCTTCATCTGCTGGTCGATGCGCGCGTGCTCGTTGTGGGGGACGCCGTCGAGCAGGCCCACGCTCTTCAGGTATTCCGGCGTGACGCTGAGGGCCATCGTGTCGCCGATGGCCTCGTGGAAGCCGTCGTTCGCCCCGCGCTGAAAGAGGATGGGGAGCTTGTCGTAGCGCTGGAAGTAAAAGTCGTGGCCGAGCTCGTGGTGGATCGTGACGAGGTCCTCCTCGGTCGGCTCGATGCACATCTTGATGCGGAGGTCCCCGCTCCAGGCGACGTCCCACGCGCTCGCGTGGCAGACGACCTCGCGGTCGCGCGGGCGCGTGAAGAGCGAGCGCTCCCAGAACGTGTCCGGCAGCGGGTCGAAGCCGAGCGCCGTGAAGAAGTGCTCCCCCTGGTGGACCATCTTCTTCGCGTCCCAGTGGCCGGACGCGAGCTTCTTGCCGACGTCGAGCGACGGCTCGCTGGGGTACGGGACGACGACGTCGTAGATGTTGTTCCACTCCTGGGCCCACATGTTCCCGAGGAGCTCGGACGGGATCGGCGCGTGGTCGGGCACCGCCGCCTTGCCGTATTTGCCCTGGAGCTTGCCGCGCACGTAGCAGTGGAGCTCGTCGTAGAGCGGCTTCACCTCGCCCCACAGTCGCTCGAGGTCGGCCTCGAAGTCGGCGGGGCTCATGTCGTAGCCCGAGCGCCAGAGCGCCCCCACGTCGGCGAAGCCGATGTCGCGCGCGCCCTCGTTCGCGAGCTGGACGTAGCGGGCGTACTTGGTCCGCATGGGGGCGGCGATCGACTGCCACCCGCGCCACGCCTCGACGAGCTCGTCGAGCTTGCGACTCTTCGCGAGCACCGCCGACAGCTCGCCGAGGTGCAGGCACGGCTCGGCCTTCTTGCCGTTCTCGACCTTCAGGTACTTGAGGAGCGCGGAGCCGTTCGGCGGGCAGTACTGGCCCTTGCCGTACGCGCTCGTCATCCACGACTCGATGTTCGCGAGCTCGCCGCGCCGCTTCGGGTCGTTCGGTGCCGGGACGGTCTGCGCGATCGAGAGGAGGGTGAGCTTCCGCGCCACGTCCCCGGGGAGCTGCGCGCGGATCGGCTCGAACCGCCGCGACCGGATGATCGCGTCGCCGATGTACGCGGCCGTCGCCTCCTCGCCGGCGGCCGAGAGCTCCTCGGTGTCGTCGGTGATGAAGTTCTCGTTGACCCACGTCGCCTTGTCGCGCGCCGTCCACAGCCGGCGCAGGTGCTCCTCGACGTCGGCGACGAAGGCGCGCGCCTCGTCGACAGTGGGTCCTGCCGGCGGTGGGGACGCCGTGATGGTGTCGACCGGCATGATGAGCGGCCGCGGGGAAGGCGGCTGCGGCGGGAGGGCGTCGCTATTGCCGCCTCCGCATGCGACGACGGCGAAGAGGGACAGGGCGAAGGTGCGTGCTCTCACGCGCTCTGCCTAACACGGGGGCTCCTCCTCGCGCCGCGGAGTTCTGCTACATGACGCAGCGTGACAGCCGACGCGCACACCTCGTTCCCCAAGGACCAGATCAAGGTCCTCCTCCTCGAGAACATCCACCCCAGCGCGCACGCGCTCTTCCAGGCCGAAGGGTTTCACCTCGAGACGGCGAAGGGGGCCCTCGGCGAGGCGGAGCTCATCGAGCGCATCGCGGATGTGCACGTCCTCGGCATCCGCAGCAAGACGCGCGTGACGGACAAGGCGCTCGCGGCGGGCAAGCGGCTCCTCTCGGTCGGGTGCTTCTGCATCGGGACCAACCAGGTCGACCTCGCCAACGCCAGCAAGCGCGGCGTGCCCGTCTTCAACGCGCCCTTCTCGAACACGCGAAGCGTCGCCGAGATGATCCTCGCCGAGATCGTGATGCTCTCGCGCCGCCTCTCGGACCGCGCGCGCGAGATGCACGCGGGGCAGTGGAGCAAGGTGGCGACGGGGAGCTTCGAAGTCCGGCACAAGACGCTCGGCATCGTCGGCTACGGGCACATCGGGCGACAGCTCGGCGTCATCGCCGAGATGCTGGGGATGCACGTCGTCTTCTTCGACGTCGCGGCGAAGCTCCCGATGGGCAACAACCGCTCGACCAAGACGCTCGACGAGCTGCTCGCCGAGGCCGACTTCGTGACGCTACACGTCCCCGAGACGCCGCAGACCCGCGGGATGATGGGCGCGCGCGAGCTCGCCGCGATGAAGGCCGGGAGCTACCTGCTGAACGCGAGCCGCGGCACGGTGGTCGACATCCCGGCGCTGGCGGCGGCCCTGAAGAGCGGGCACCTCGCCGGCGCGGCGATCGACGTCTTCCCCGAGGAGCCGGAGACCAACAGCGATGGCTTCAAGACGCCGCTCCAGGGCCTCGACAACGTGGTCCTCACGCCGCACATCGGCGGCTCGACGGCGGAGGCGCAGGAGGCCATCGGACGCGAGGTCGGCGCCGCGCTGGTGAAGTACGTGAACGCGGGGGTGACGACCGGCGCCGTGGCGTTCCCGCAGGTGGACCTGCCGCCGACGCCGGGCAAGCACCGCATCCTCAACGTGCACAGGAACGTCCCCGGCGTGCTCCGCGACATCAACCGCCTCGTCGGCGATCTGGGCGCCAACATCGCGGCGCAGGTCCTCGCGACGGACCCGGAGATCGGCTACCTCGTGATGGACCTCGACCAGGACGTGTCGCACGACGTGAAGAAGGCGATGGCGGCCCTCTCGACGAGCATCAAGACGCGGATTCTCTACTGAGAGATCGTCCCGCGGGCCTTGGAGATGATCCCGAACGGCCTGGAGATCAATTAAAGGTCGCCGGAGATCATCTCGAGGTCGCCGGAGATCAATCAAAGCGTCCGAGAGATCATCTCGAGTGCCCTCGGGATCAATTGAACCTCGCGAGAGATGATCCCGAGGTGCCGAGAGATCATCTCTTGTGACAAATAGTTCATCTCCAGGCACCTGGAGATCATCTCCGACGGCCCGGGGATCATCTCGGAGCCCCGGAGAGCGCGCTCCGGTCAGCTAAGTATCGAAAATCTTCCCCGGATTGAGCACTCCGCCCGGGTCGAGAGCCTTCTTCACGGCCTTCATCACGGCGATCTCCGCCCCGGAGCGGGTCCACGCGAGCCACGACTTCTTCAGGAGGCCGATGCCATGCTCCGCGCTCACGCTGCCTCCGTGCGCCTTCACGAGGTCGAACATGTCCCGGTCGGCGTCCTTCACCCGCCCGAGGAACGCCGCCTTCTCCTCGTCCGCGGGCTTCATCACGTTGACGTGGAGGTTGCCGTCGCCGATGTGCCCGAAGAGGCACACCTCCCAGCGCGGGTAGCGGCGCGCGAAGAGCTCCTCCAGCGCCGCGCAGAAGGCCTCCAGCGCGGCGATGGGAAGCGCGATGTCGTTCTTGTGCGGGAACCCCGTGGCCGAGAGGCTCTCGCTGATGGACTCGCGCAGCGCCCACAGGTCGCGCGCCTCGGTGCTGCTCTGCGCCAGCGTGCCGTCCTTCACGAGCGACCGGTCGAAGAGCGTCTGCACCCACGCTTCGAGCTCGTGCTCGCCGGCGTCCTCCAGCTCGACGAGGACGTAGTGGCTCGCGGGGGCGTCGAGCGGATCGCGGAGCTTGCGGTGCGCGAGCACGCGCGCGAGGCAGGCCGCGGTGAACATCTCGTACGCGGAGAGGGCGAAGGGCGCGGCGCGCATCTCGCGGAAGAGGCGGACGACGCCGGGGAGATCGTCGACGGCGAAGAGGAGCACGTCGAGGCGGCGAGGGAGGCGCGCGAGCTTGAGGGTCGCCTCGGTGACGATGCCGAGGGTCCCCTCGGTGCCGATGAAGAGCTGGCGGAGGTCGAGGCCGGTGTTGTTCTTCTCGAGGGCGCTCATCCCGTCGAGCACCTCGCCGCTCGCGAGCACCACTTGCAACCCGAGCACCCACTGCCGCGTCAGCCCCCAGCGGATGACCTTCACGCCGCCCGCGTTCGTCGCGATGTTCCCGCCGATGGTGCTCGATCCCTTCGACGCGAAGTCCACGGGCCACGTGAGCCCGAGCGGCGCGCAGTGCTCGTGCACCGCCTGCGTCACGGCGCCGGCCTGAACGCGCACCGTCCCGCCCACCGCGTCCACGGGGTGCATCGCCCGCATCTTCTCCAGCGACAGCACGAGCTCCCCGCTGCCCGCCACCGCTCCGCCCGCGAGCCCCGTCCGGCCGCCGCTCGGCACCACCGCGACGCCGTGCGCCGCGCACGCGCGGACGACCCGCGACACCTCCTCGGTGCTCCGCGGAAACGCGACCGCGCACGGCGCCGGCTCGACGACGCGCGTCCAGTCGCGCCCGTACTCCGTCAGCTCCGCCGGGTCCCGCGTCACCGCCCCCTCCGGCAGCTCCCGCGAGAGCGCCTCGAAGAGAGCCGGCGGCGCGGGGACGGGCATGAGGGGCCCGAGCTTAGTGCGCTTCTTTTTTCCCCGGAAGGAGAGGCGGTGTACTGGGTAGGCGTGAACGTGCGCACCGCGCTCCCGCTGCTCGTGGTCCTGGCCGCGTGCTCGAAGCACGATGCGCCCGCGTCCGCGGAAGCAGGCCCGCCCGCGGCCGTGCTGGCGACGCCGTCGGCGAGCGCGCCGTCGCCGTTCTCGGTGAAGGCCGCGGGGCTCCCGGTCGACGCCGAGCGGTTCCCGGCGAAGCTCGCGGCGCTGGCGTGGGAGACGCGCGTCATGGAGCAGCCGAGCGCGTCGTCGAAGGTGCTGGGGTACGTGCGCGCGGGCGGTCTCGTGCAGGCGGGCAGCGAGTCGTCGCGCGGCGACGGGTGCCGCGGCGAGTGGCGGGCCGTCGCGCCGGTGGGGTACGTCTGCGTCGAGCCGGGGAACGCGTCGCTCGACGCCGACGCCGTCATGGTGCACGCGCTGGCGCAGCGACCCGACACCACCGCGCGCCTCCCGTACATGTACGGCATCGTTCGCCGACCCGGTCCGCTCTACGCGCGCCTGCCGACGCGCGCCGAGGCCGAGGCCAACGAGCCGGGCCTCGACGCGAGGATGCGCACCTGGCTCGCGGAGGGCGGGGAGGACGGCGCCGGCTTTCGCGCGGACTACTGGCAACGCGGCAAGACCGAGCCCCCGCCGTCGCCGCAGGCTCTGTGGGACGCGCAGACGACCCGCGAGGTCCCGGACTTCCTGACCGGCAGCAGGCTCCCCCCCGGCAACCTCTCGACGCTGCGCCACGGCGAGGAGCTCCTGGCCGGCATGGCGAGCCACCACAACGGCTTCGCCCTCGTCGACACCGCCGTCGTCGAGGGGCGGCGCTACGGCATCACGACGGATCTCCTCGTCTTCCCGATCGACCGCATGCGACCCATCGAGGGCTCGCCCTTCCACGGTTACAAGGTCCCCGGCGACGTGGACTTCCCCTTCGCGCTCGTCCGCCGCGAGGGCGCCGCCGCGTACTCCGTCCACGCGGGCAAGCCCGTGAAGGCGAAGGACGTGGCCCGGCGCGCGGCCATTCCTCTCTCCGGCAAGCAGCGCTTCTTCGACGGCGTCCTCTTCTTCCAGACGACCGACGGGCTCTGGCTGAGCGACCGCTTCGTCTCACGCGTCGACGGCGTGAAGAAGATGCCCAAGTGGGCGAAGGACGGCGAGCGCTGGATCGACGTGAGCATCGCCAAGCAGGTGCTCCTCGCCTACGACGGGACGCAGCCCGCCTACGCGACGCTCATCTCCAGCGGCGAGGCGGGCCTCGAGGACCCGGAGACGAGCAAGTCGACCGCGCGGGGGATCTTCCGCATCCACACGAAGCACCTGACGACGACCATGAGCTCGAAGACCGTGGGCGAGGAGTTCGAGCTGAAGGACATCCCGTACGTTCAATACTTCGAGGAGGGGTACGCCCTCCACGCCGCGTACTGGCACGACGACTTCGGGACGCCGCGCAGCCACGGGTGCATCAACCTCGCCCCGGAGGACGCGCGCTGGCTCTTTCAGTGGACCGAGCCGCAGCTCCCTGCCGGCTGGCACGGCGTGCGGAAGGCCCTCAGCGGCAGCGTGGTGTTCGTGCACCCCTGACGCAGAGCGTGCTTCCCACGGCTGACCATGCTACGGCCGGTGCCCATGAAACACGCCCTCCCCGCCTGGTCGTCCCTCGCGCTCCTCGCGCCCCTCGTCGGCGGGTGCGCCGCGCAAGCCACCGTGACGCCGCCTGCGATCAACGCGAACGTCGACGTCAACGCGCAGGCCGGAGCCGCGGTCGACGCGACCGGGACCGTCGTCGGTGCCGGCGCGCCGACGGACGACTACACGGACACCGACCCGTCGGCGCTGACCGACTTTCACCAGGCGCTCGACTCGCACGGCACGTGGGTCGACGACCCGACGTACGGCACGGTCTGGGTCCCCGCGGCGAGCGAGGTCGGCCCGACGTACACGCCGTACTCGACGGCCGGCCACTGGGCGTACGACGCCAACAACGACTACGTCTGGGTGAGCGACTACGACTGGGGCTGGGCGCCGTACCACTACGGCCGCTGGGTCGACATCGACGGGCGCGGCTGGTCGTGGATCCCCGGGCGCGAGTATCGCGGCGCGTGGGTCACGTGGGGCGCCGACGACGGCTACGGGACCGTCGGCTGGGCGCCGATGGCGCCGGAGTACGTCTGGCGGGGCGGCGTCGCGGTCAACTACGCCTACAGCGGCGCGCCGCGGTGGAACTACGTCGGCCGGGGTGACGTCTTCGCGACGAACGTCGGGGCGCACGTCTTCACGGGAGCGGCCGCTGCGGGCGCCGCAGGGCACGTGCACGTGACGGCAGGCGGCGGTGGGGGGCACTCGAGCGGACCTTCGCCGCAGAACCTCGGCATCAGCGCGAGCGCGGTGCCTCACGTGACGGCGGCGTCGTCGGCCGGTATCGCGAAGGCGCAGAACTTCGGCCACGCGTCGACCGCGGCGTCGCTCGGGGGGCACCCCCCGTCGCACGTCAACACGGGCGCGACCTCGGTCGTCACGGGCGCGACGGCGACGACGGGACACAACATGCCGACGCCGGGGCACACGACGGCGATGCCGACGACGACGACCACGGCGACGACGACCACGGCGACGAGGAACATGCCGAAGGAGTCCGAGGTGCCGATCGGGACGCACCCCATGGGGACGACGACGACGACCACCACGGCGACGACGACCGCGACGACGCGCGAGCAGGTGCAGCCGCAGTTGAACAAGAATCCCAAGAAGAAGCCGCCGACGACGGACACGCCGACCCCGAAGACGGGCGCCACCGGGGGCAACCACCCCGGGGGCAGCGGCGGAGGCACCGGCACGGGCGGCGGGCACGGCTCACCGCCGAAGCAGAAGTAGCTCCACCGCTTCCACCCAGGGGCGGCGAGGGCGTGGACTGACGCCACGAACGTGAGCATGCTGTACGGCGCAGCCATGAGCCTTCGTCGTCTTCCGTGGTCGGGCCTCGCCCTCGTCCTTCCCCTCCTCGTCGCGTGCGATCCGGTCGACTCCGGGCCGCCGCCGATGAACCCGCAGAACCAGCTCGCGGCGCCTCCTCCTCCGCCCCCGGGGGCGGGGGCCGCCGGCGATCCGAACGCGGCGACCGATCCGAACGGGATGTACGCGTCCGGCGAGTACACGATCGGCGAGGACGCCGACGCGTACGACGACAACGATCCCTCGGCGCTGACCGACTTCCACCAGACGCTCGACTCGCACGGCACGTGGGCCGACGATCCGACGTACGGCACCGTCTGGGTCCCTTCGGCGGGCGACGTCGGCCCGGACTTCACGCCCTACGCGACCGCCGGGCACTGGACCTACGACAACGACTACACCTGGGTGAGCGACTACGACTGGGGCTGGGCACCGTTCCACTACGGCCGCTGGGTGCTCATCGATGGTCGCGGCTGGTCGTGGATCCCCGGGCGCGAGTACCGGGGCTCCTGGGTGTCGTGGGGAGTCGACGACGGGTACGGGTACGTCGGCTGGTACCCGATGGCGCCGGCGTTCCTCTGGTTCGGCGGCGTCGGGATGGCGTACTCGTTCGCCATCGGGCCGCGGTGGAGCTACTGCGGCCGGGGGGACGTCTTCTCGCCGGTGGTGGGCACGCGCCTCGTCCGCGGAGCGGCAGCGGCGGGCATCGCGGGGCGGGTGCACGCGCTTCCGTCGGTCAACGGGATGGCGTCGCACAGCCCCGAGCCGTCGAAGCTCGGCTTCTCCGCGGCGCAGATCCCCCACGCGACGGGGGCCGCGTCGGTGGGCCTGGCGAAGGCGCAGCAGTTCTCGCGGGCGTCGACGGCGACCGCCGCGGGAGCGCACCCTCCGAGCCACGCGGCGACGGCCTCGATGACGTCCGGCGGGGGCCGGCCTTCGCTCACCGGCGGAAGCGCCGCGTCGGGGATGACCGGCGGCCGCGCGATGACGCCGAGCGCGGGGATGCAGAACCACGCGCCGACGACGACGCAGGTCCCCCAGAAGAAGAAGCCGACCACGGAGCCTCAGGCCGCCCCCCGCGCCGGCCACGGCGGGCACAGCGGCGGCGGGCACCACCGCTGACGGGCTTTAGGCGAGGAGCGCGTGAACGGGGCTCCCGCCGTCGGTGACGGAGATGGGCCTGCCGACGGGGGTCATCTCCGAGTGCGCCGGATCGAGGCCCATCAGGCTCGACATCGTCGCCATCAGGTCGGGCACGCTCGTCGCGGGCCCGGCGACCTGGCTCCCGTCGTCGTCGGTGGCGCCGTGCACCTGGCCGCCGCGGATGCCCCCGCCGGAGAGGACGGCGCTCCACGCCCCGGGCCAGTGGTCGCGCCCGTCGTTGCCGTTGATCTTCGGCGTGCGGCCGAACTCGCCCATGCACGCGACCAGCGTCGAGCCGCCGAGTTTGCGCGCGCCGAGGTCGTCGAGCAGCGCTGCGAAGGCCGGATCGAGCGTCCCCATGAGCTTCTCCGTCCGCTCGAAGTCGTTCTGGTGCGTGTCCCACCCGTCGAGCACCACCTCGATGAACTTCACCCCGCGCTCGACGAGGCGCCTCGCCACCAGGCACCCGCGACCGAAGTCGGAGTCGCCGTAGGCCTTCTTCGTCGCCTCGTTCTCCGACGCCAGGTCGAACGCGTCGAGCTTCGGCGCCTGCATCAGCCTCACCGCCTTCGCGTAGACCTGCCGCCGCCCCTCCACCTTCGGCTCGCCGGTCTCCTTCGAGAAGCGATCCTCCATCGCGTCGAGCGCCGCGCGCCGGCGGTCGAAGCGCGCGCGGTCGACGCCGAGCGGCAGGGCCACATCGAGCGGCGGCGCCCCGCCCTTCGGGAGCACGAAGGGCCCGTTCTGCACGCCGAGGAAGCCGGCGCCGAAGCTCGGGCCGCCGATGCTCACGAACGCCGGCAGCTCGGCCTGCGGATCGCCGAGGCGCGCCGACGTCCAGCCGCCGAGCGACGGATGCACGACCGTCGGGTTGGGCGCGTACCCCGTGTGGACGAAGTACTGCGCCCGCACGTGGTTGCCCTCCTTGCTGCTCATCGAGCGCACGACGGCGAGCTTGTCCCCCCGCTCGGCGAGGTGCGGCAGGTGCTCGCTCAGCATCATCCCGGGGGCCCGGGCCTTGATCGCCTTGAACGGGCCGCCGGTCGCACGCCCCGGCTTGGGGTCGAACGTGTCGATGTGGCTCGGGCCGCCGTTCAGCCACAGCAGGATGCACGCCTGGGCCTTCGCCTTCGGGGACTCGGCGGCGAACGCGAGATGCGGGTCGAGCCACCTCGCGACGAGGGAGCCGAAGACGGCGCTCGTTCCGAGGCGGAGGATCCCGCGGCGGGTCATGTCGTCGTGGCTCATGGGGTCTCTCCGAGAGTCAGGGCGTGTGGATCACACGCCACAGTCTTCCGATGGTCGACTAGTGATTGAGAACGAACTCGCTCGAGTTGAGCAGCGCCCAGAGAACGTCCTCGTACGCGTGGACACGCGCGCTCCCGTTCTCGACGGCCGTGCGCTCCTCCAGGCGACGCAGCGGATCCGGCTGCTGACCCTTGCCTCCCTTCTTGCCCTTGCGCGCCACCGGCGCCGCGGGAGGCACACTCGGCGCGTCGGCGACATACGTCGTCCAGCGATCCACCTCGTCCTTGTCCGGGAGGCGCGACAGGACGCGGAGATAGAGCGACTCGACCTTCGCCGCGTCGTCTCCCGGCGTCGCCATGATGTCCGCCAGCGCGCTGCCCGGGAGCACGCTCGCCCCCGCCGCCGTCACCCCGCCGTCGAGCAGCGCCAGCGCCTGCGAGATGGTCCCCTCGTAGTCGCCGGCGTCGGACTCCTCGTCGACGTCGAAGAGGAACCCGTACCGTTGCTTCACGCGGTACCGGATCAGCGCGAGGTCCATGCGCCCGGTGGCGCGCACGATGGCGTCGAGCTTCGTCGCCGACACGAGCGCGTTCAGCAGCTCCTCCGGGCCGAGCGGCGTGACGCGGAAGCGCTCCCACAGCTTCACCTCGGGATCGCTCTTCGCGGTCGCCTCGGCGAGCGGCGCCGCCGAGAGGCCGTACGCCTCGGTCCCGGCGATGACCTTCACGAGGTGCTTCACGTCGTAACCGCCGGCGACGAAGTCCGCGGCGAGCGCGTCGAGGAGCTCCGGCGCGGCCGGGGGATTCGCCGGGCGGAGATCGTCGATGGGATCGACGAAGCCACGGCCCGTGAAGTGCGCCCACATGCGATTGACCAGCGCCCGCGCGAACCAGGGGTTGTCCCGTCCCGTGATCCATCGCGCGAGGGCGACCCGCACGCCGTCGGGGCTCGTCGTCAGGTCGGTGCCGTCGAGCGCCGTGGGCTTCGCCTTCATCAGCGCGTCGAGGTCGCCCATCTTCGCGAACCGGGGGGCCGGGCGATCGAGGTCGCGGACCTCCACCCGCTTCACCTCGGCCATCGCCTTGCCTCGGTCGATGAGCACGAGCCGCGTGCGGACGAACGCCGCCGCGAAGGACTGGAAGTCCGTCTGCTTCCACTTCTCCGTCTTGTGGTCGTGGCACTGCGCGCACTGGATCTGCACGCCCAGCAGCGTGCGGGAGGCCGACCCCGCCATGTCCTGCGGGTTCTGCAGGTACCTCAGCGTCCAGTTGACCGCCCCGTTGACGCCCGCCGGCGCGCCACCCTTGCCCTCGTTCGCGTAGGCCTCCTTCTTCGGGCCTCCGTCGCTGTTCACCCCCGACGCGGTGACGAGCTCGGTGACCACCTCGTTCCACGGCACGTTGCGGGCGAGGACATCGTGCAGCCAGGCGCGGAACGCCCCGCGGTCGACGATGGGCGCCTTCGCGTCGCGGCCCATCCACGTGTCGTCCCAGTACGACGTCCAGTGATCGGCCCACTGCGGCGACGCGAGGAGCTCGTCGATCATGCGCGCGCGCTTGTCCGCCGACGTGTCGGTGAGGAACCTCCGCGCGACCTCGGGCGGCGGGATGGTCCCGGCGACGTCGAGCCACACGCGGCGGAGCCACGTCGCGTCGCCGGCGGGCGGCGTCGGCGTGACGCCGGCCTTCTGCCACTCGGCGCGGAGCCGCGTGTCGACGTCGGACGCGGACATGAGCGCGGGGCGGACGGGCGCCGGCGGCGGGACGGTCGCCGTCACGGGCTGGGGGACGGCGGCCGGCGGGGCTCCGCGGTCGCAGGCGGCGAGCGCGAGGACGATCGCGAGGCTTCGTGAATCACGAAGCACGGCCTTCCGAAGGTCGGCCAGGGCGGGGGCGCGCATGGGAGTCATCGTCCCGGGGTAGACCCGCACGGGCAACCATCGATTGCGTGAGGACGAGTAAAGCTCTGTAAGCCTCACGGCCCTCGCGGGAGCGTCTATCATCGAACCCGCCGTGAGGACGCTCGCCACCATCGCCGTCACGCTCGCCGTCGCGCTGGGGCCCGCCGTCGCGCGCGCGCAGAGCACCTCCGACCAGGCCACGGCCGAGGCCCTCTTCAAGCAGGCGCGCGATCTCATGACGGCGGGGCACTACCCCGAGGCGTGCCCGAAGTTCGCCGAGAGTCAGCGGCTCGATCCCAGCGCGGGGACGATGCTCAACCTCGGGACCTGCTACGAGCGGAACGGCCAGCTCGCGAGCGCCTGGGTGACGTTCAAGGGCGCGGCGACGGCGGCGCAGAACGCGAACGAGCCGGACCGCGCGAAGCTCGCCCGCGCGAAGGTCGCCGACCTGGAGCCGAAGCTCGCGACGCTGACCATCGCCGTCGCGCCCGCGGCCGACGTGCCGGGCCTCGTCGTGAAGCGCGACGGCGAGGCGGTGGGGCGCGCCGGGTGGGGGACGCCCATCCCCGTCGACCCGGGAGGCCACTCCATCGAGGCGAGCGCGCCGGGTCGGCGAACCTGGCAGGCGCAGGCCGTCGTGGAAGGGCCGGCCGCGAAGGCGTCGATCGAAGTGCCGGCGCTGGCCGCGAACACGAGCTCGCCGGTGCCGGCGCCGCCTGCGCCGGTGCCCGGCTCCCCCGGACCGGAGACGCCCCCTCCGGCGCCGTCGTCGCCGGGGTCCACACAGCGCGTGCTCGGCGTCGTCGTGGCGGGCGTGGGGCTCGCGGGGATCGCCGTCGGTAGCGTGTTCGGCGTCCTCGCCGGCGGCCACAAGAGCGACGCCGGCCCTCACTGCTCGGGCACCCTGTGCGACGCGACCGGCATCTCCGACCTCGCCGACGCGCGCACCGCCGCGACCGTGTCGACCATCGGCTTCATCGCCGGGGGCGCCCTGCTCGCGGGCGGCGTCGTGCTCTATCTCGTCGCACCGCGGGGGCCCTCGAGCACGGGGCTCGTCGTGGCGCCCGGCTCCGCCGGCTCGATGGCCGGCCTCACGCTGCGCGGGGGCTGGTGATGCGCCTCGCGTGGATGCTCCTCGCCGCGGCGGGGATCGGCGCGGGGTGCGCGAGTGTCCTCGCCATCCCGAACGACACGCCCTCTTTCTGCGGGCAGCCCGCCAACCAGGGTCACGCGTACTGCGAGGACTTCGACGTGGGCGACCCGGCTTCGCGGTGGACCTTCGCCGAGGGGACCAACGGCGCGACGTACGTGGTCGCGCCCTCGGATCGCTCGCCGCCGAACCTCCTCGACATGAGCGCGCCGATGGTTCCGGACGGGGGGACGGCCCTCGCCGGCTTCACCAAGGAGTTCGACGACTCGACGTTCGTCGGCCTGCACATCGAGGCGGACATCCGCTTCGTCACCCAGGGCGGCGCGCCCATCACGGCCAACGGCGGCTTCTTGCTCATCGTCGACAAGAACGGCGGCGGCTGCATCGGGCTCGGGGTGGCGTCGGGCCCTCACCTTCCGCAGCCCATGATCGGCGCGTACCTCTTCGCCCAGGGAGGGGGGTGCAGCGCGCTCACGTCCGGCGGCGGCGGCGGGACGGCCATGGGGGGCCTGATGAACCAGGTCGGGAGCGCCCCCGCCGCGAACACGTGGTCCCATATCGTCGTCATCGTCACGCCCGACCCGTCGAGGAACGACGGGAGCGGGAAGCTCACCTTCAACATCGAGGGGCAGCCCGGCGCGTTCATGCCGGTCCCTCTCCTCGCGGGAACCCTCGTCGGCAGCGGCATCCCGCTCGTCGGTTTCGCGTCGGAGGTCAACGGCCCGAGCGGTCCGCTCGAGGTCCAGTTCGACAACATCACCATCGACCTCAGCGGGAGCTAGCCGAGGGTCAGGCCCGCGAGCACCTCGCCCACCGGGGCGTTCTCCCAGACGACGGCGTGGAGCGCGGCGAGGAGCGGGAGCTTCGTCACCCCGCGCTCGCGCGCATAGCGCCACGCCGAGGCGATCGCCGGATACCCCTCGGTGAGCTCCCCCGCCGCCAGCATCTCCGCCGCCACCTCCTTCGCGGGCCGGCCTTTCCCCACGCGCTCGCCGAACGCGCGATTGCGCCCCGCCGCCGCCGTCACGTGGAGATCCCCCACCCCCGCCGGGCCGTGCACCGTCTCCGCGCGCCCTCCCCCCGCCTCGACGAGCGCCCTCATCTCGCCGATGGCCTGCGTGAAGCACGCGGCGCGCGCGTCGTGAGCCGCGGGGCCGACGTGCCCGTCCCACAGGCCGAGCCCCGTCGCGTACGCGTTCTTCAGCGCCGAGCACAGCTCCGCCCCCGCGACGTCGCCCGTCGTCGTCACGACGAGGCCGCCGCCCTCCATCGCGCGCGCGCACGTCTCCGCGTCGCCTGGGGCGCCCGCGAACTGCATCCACGTGAGCACCCCCCGCGCGACCTCCATCGCCTTCGCCGGGCCGGCGGCGTGCACGAAGCGCACGGCGCGCCCCACGTGCTCCGAGACGACCACGTCGATGCGGTCCATCTTCCCGGTCCGCGGCGACTCGAGCAGCCCCTTGGTCACGCTGAGCACCGGCACGTCGGGCAGGTGCGCCGCCGCCTTCGTCATCACCGGGACCGCGCCGTCGGAGTTCACCGCGTGGACGACGAGCTCGGCGCCGTCGAGCGCCTCGGCCAGCCGCGGCGAGCGCAGCAGCGTCATCCCCTCGAGCCGCAGACCGAGCCGCGGGTGGGGCTCGCCGCGCTCGCACGGCTCGAGCATCGGGTCGTCGAGCCACGTCCCCCAGAGGCGCACCTCGTGGCCCCGACGCCGCGCGACGGACGCCATCGCGCTTCCCATGTACCCCGCCCCGAGGACCGTCACCCGCATCGGCAGAGGAGACAACACCGGAGCCCGCTTTGCACGTCTGCTCGGGCCGAAGTACGTTCCGGGCGCCTTGCGGAACCTCGTCTTCCGGTTCGACGACACCCGGGCCTTCGCGCACGCGCTGCGCGCGGGGGATCAGGAGCTCGCGGTCCCGGCGGGCGAGTCCGTGGCCGACGGGGAGTGGGTGCTGGCCATCTTCGAGGTGGGCACGTCGCGCCGGGCGACCGCGTCCGCCGCGCGCGGGCTCAACGGCGGCCCCGGGGTGGAGCACGTCCTCGCCTTCGAGCGACGCGACTGGGAGCGGCTGGTCGACTTCGCCGAGGCGGGGAGCGTCGCGATGCGCGCGTCGGAGCCGGTCATCCCGCCCGAGCCCATCACCCAGCCCTCGCTGCCCGATCCCCCGTCGGTGCCGCCACCCGCGGCGAGTCGGCCGAGCTTCAACCACTGGCGCAAGAGCGATCCCTTCTCGCAGGGGCCGAACGCCCGCGTGCTTCTGGTCGACGACGACGAGGACATCCGCGAGGTGGTCGGGGCGATGCTCGACGCCGTCGGCCTCACCGTGGAAGCCCTGGCCAGCGCCGAGGAGGCCCTCGAGCGCGTGCGCGCCACGCCGTTCGATCTGCTCGTCCTCGACTGGAACCTGCCCGGGATGACCGGCATCGAGCTGTGCCGCCTCATCCGGCGCGACGCCACGCTCTCGACGTTGCCGGTCCTCTTTCTCACGGCGCACGCCTCGTCGCGCGACGTCGTCGAGGCCTTCGCCAGCGGGGCCGACGACTACGTCGTGAAGCCCTTCCGCGCCCCCGAGCTCGGCGCCCGCATCTTCGGGCTGCTCCGCCGCTCGCGCATGGGCCAGAGCGTCTCGTAGCCCATGAGCTTCAGCGACCCGCCGCCGTCGATCCCCCCGTACGACGCCCCGCAGGACCTCGGCGTGAAGACCGTCGGCCGCTTCATCGCGGTGGGCGGCGGGCGCGGCGGCGTCGGCAAGAGCCTCGTCGCGGTGAACCTCGCCGTCTACTTCGCGCAGCTCGGCAAGAGCGTCGTCCTCGTCGACGCCGACGCGGCGGG
>Ga0182030_10004936_pt1 | contig 28422 bp, 22 predicted proteins | sample 812S3MmetaG_FD_121299 | JGI IMG/M metagenome (GOLD analysis project Ga0182030, IMG submission 121299) | Permafrost microbial communities from Stordalen Mire, Sweden - 812S3M metaG (Illumina Assembly) | ecosystem: Environmental > Terrestrial > Soil > Wetlands > Permafrost | place: Sweden... | reverse complement strand
GGAGCCGGTACAGTCGGCTGGGCCTTTAACACTACCAATACCACCGGTACTTTTGGCGACACAATAGCCTCGGCAACCGCTGGCGCCCAATCAACCGGTACTCTATGCTTCCTGGCCAACGTCGCACCGACCACCACCGCCGGCATTTACCAGACCATACTGACATTTATTGCCACCGGTAAGTTTTAATCATAAAGTTAATTTATGAATAAATTTCGACGCTCAAAGCGCGTCTTGTTATTGGTATTAGTATTATCCGCCACGGTTTTATTTATCCAGCCAGCGGCAGCCGATCCGCCATATCTATTTAACCGGACCGACAAGCTGTCGGACTCTTATCCTGGCGATACAGCCACCAATGTAATTGGCTTCCAAATCGGCTACACTACCGCTATGCTGGGTTCAATTGAAATACAATTTTGCTCTAACAGCCCGCTAATTGCCGAACCTTGTACGTCTCCAGTCGGGTTTGATGCCAGCGGGGCGCTGCTGAGCAATCAAATCGGCAATACCGGTTTTAGCATCAGCAACCTATCTAGCACTAATGCCATCATTCTAACCAGAACACCAGTGGCCGGCAATAATGACAATAATACTTATCAGTTAGACAATATTGTTAATCCAACTACACTGGGGACTTACTACGTCCGCTTGACTATCTACCCGACAACTGATGCCAGCGGCGCCTACACTATTGCCGGCGGTATTGCCTTGTCGACAATCAGCCGGCTGACCATTAATAGTATCGTCCCGCCATATCTGCTTTTCTGCTCGGCCATCGTTATAGTTGATCATAATTGTGCCGACGCCACTGGCAATTATGTAAATCTCGGGTCTTTTAACCAAAATCAAACCAGCAGCGGTATATCTGAGTTCACGGTAGCTACTAATGCCCAGTATGGCTTCTCGGTGACAATAGACGGCGATACTCTCCGGTCGGGTATCAACCCCATCCCGGCACTTTCTTCGCCGACTGTTTCACTTATCGGAGACAGCCAATTCGGGCTTAATTTGCAGACTAACAGCGTCCCGCCGGTGGGGGCAGATCCGTTTGGTGCCGATGCTACCGGTACGATTGCTAGCAACTATGACGTACCCAACCAATTTATGTTTAATTCAGGCAATGTAGTTTTGGCCAGTGTTGCCCCGAGCGGTTTTGAAACATACACAGTTAGCTATATTGCTAACGTTAACTCTAATCAGCCGCCCGGTTTTTATGTAACAACGATTTCATTTATTTGCTTGGCAAATTTTTAATAGTCGTGTTATCATAACTTTTAAATGGCTATGTTGAAAAGAAAAGGGAAATATTTTAACCGTTCTACCTTGGGCGCTGTTGTTTCATTTCTGATGGTTCTGAGCCTTGTTCCGTCCTCGGTTGCTGCATCTGGTCCGGTGGCTCCCAATCAAGCCAACGGCTTTATTGTTTCTCCGGTTAGCGAGGAACTGACGGTAGCTAAAGGACAATCCCAGTCATTTGATATCTCTGTCCAAAACCCGACCACGGTTCCGGTAATTGCACACGCCATAGTCAACGACTTTGAGGCCAACCCCAACGAATCCGGTGTTCCTGCTCTGATTCTCAATAGCAACACGCCGTTGCCTGTGAATAGTTTTAAAAGTCTAGTGTCGCCAATTGCCGATACCACCTTGGCGGGCGGTCAGAAAAAATACATCTCGGTTTTACTGCATGTACCAGCTAATGCCAATGCCGGCGGCTATTACGGCGCGATTCGTTTTGTCCCTACCGGCAACACGACCTCGGCTAATGTCGGTCTAACAGCCAGCGTTGGTTGTCTGTTCTTACTTACAGTACCGGGGCATTTGGTTGAAAAAGTAAACCTAATTCAGTTCGCTGCGGTTAATTCTACCGGCACTCCCGAGCAGTTCTTTTTCTCGGGCAAAGTTAGCTTAATGACCCGGCTGGACAATGTCGGCACTATTCATTTACCGCCCTTTGGCAAAGTTTTGGTTAAGAATGGTTTTGGCCACGTTATTTATTCGTATGAGTTTAACTCCGCCGGCGGGAATATTCTTCCTGGCAGTGTTCGTAAATTTGTTGATCCGCTCAGTTACACTAAATGGTTTGGACACTACAGCGTAGAAGCCAATTTGGCTTATGTCCCCGGCAATGGCGGTACCCTGATTACGGCCCAGACCTCTTTCTGGTACTTCCCGATATGGTTCCTTATAGTGATGCTTGCCTTAGTGATTGTTATCGTAGGTTTGTTATTCTGGCTCCGGATTAAACTCAACCGCCGCCATAAAAAAGCGCCCAAAGCCTCTTAGTCTGTCTGGTAACATTGTTTTTTAGCTTGCTTAAGCTATGATGAGTGTATAGCGAGTCGGTTAATGATAATTAGCAAAACCAAAACATTTCTAAAAAATCTTAGCGGCGGATTGATCTTAAGTATACTTACCGGACTGGCACTTTTTATTATTCCGTCTCAGGTTAGTGCGGTGGTTAATCCGCAGGGCGGTTCAATTGGTCTGGAGGGAATTATCTCTTCCGCTCCGCCAACTCAGCCAGCAACAATTTCTACTCCCAGCCAGGGGCAGGCTCTTTCTACTAATCCGGTAGCCGTGGCCGGTACTTGCCAAAACGGTCTGATTATAGAGATCTATGATAATAATATTTTTGGCGGCTCGGTTACTTGCGCCCGCGGAAGTTACACGCTGCAGATTGATTTGTATAACGGCATCAACAGTCTGGTTGCCGAAGAGTTTAACTCGCAAAACCAACAGGGACCCAACTCCAACACTGTCCAGGTCACCTTTAGCGGTGGTTCGTTTACCTCTTTTACGACTCAATTTATTCTAACAACCAATTATGCGCGCCGGGGTACGGGCGTAAACCAGACCCTAAGCTGGCCGATAAACGTGAGCGGCGGAGTTCCGCCGTATGCAATCAGCGCCAACTGGGGCGACGGCAGTACAGCCACACTGCTATCTCAATCCACTGCCGGGTCGGTAACGCTGACCCACAAATACAGCTCCGGCGGTACTTATCAGGTGACAATCCAGGGCACCGACAAAAATAGCGACACCGCTTTCCTGCAGGTAGTGGCTGTTATCAGCGGGCTGGCCGGCCAAACAACTACGTCAACCACTACCACCACCCGCTGTTCATCCAGCAGCCTGACCACTCTGGCTATATTCGCGTTCATTTTTATTATATTGCTGTTACCGCTGGCCTTCTGGTTGGGGCGCCGCCACCAGCTATACACCTTACGCAAACGGCTCGACCAAAGTGAAAGGTCGGCCCGCTAGATGGAATATTAAGCTGAAATTCGCTAGAATTAACGATATATGCCTAAACAAGTTTTCGTCGGCATGTCTGGCGGTGTTGATAGTTCTGTAGCGACAGCTTTGCTGAAAAGCCGTGATTACCTAGTGACAGGTGTCTATATGAAGAATTGGACTAAGAATGTGGCCGGTTTTACCTGTCCTTGGCAACAGGACTACCAGGACGCCAAACGAGCGGCCGTGGAGATTGGGATTCCATTTAAAGTATTTGACTTTGAGAAAGATTACCAGGCTAAAGTAGTTGACTACATGATTCATGAGTATGAAATCGGCCGGACGCCTAACCCCGATATTATGTGCAACCAGGAGATTAAATTTAAGCTGTTTTTGGAACGCTCGCTGGAAGAGGGGGCTGATCTGATTGCTACAGGGCACTATGCGCGCGTAATTGGCGGTCAGCTTTATGCCGGACTTGACAAGAACAAGGACCAGAGTTACTTCCTTTATCGTCTAAGCGCTAAAGCTCTCAGTCGGTCTTTAATGCCGATTGGTGAACTGCAAAAACCGATCGTCAGACAACTGGCCCGAAAACTGAATCTGGTGACTGCCGACAAAAAAGACAGCCAGGGAATATGCTTTATCGGCACAGTCAACGTTAAGGAATTTCTGTCAGCCTACGTAAAGTCTGAGGTGGGTCCGATCATTGATCAAAAAGGCAAAGAAGTTGGTTATCACGACGGGGCGCTTTTCTATACGATCGGCCAGCGTCACGGACTAAAAGTTGGCGGCGGTCTGCCGTATTATGTCACCGGTAAGGATATCCACAAAAACACGGTTTTTGTAACGACAGACCTGCAAGACGATACACTTTGGCGCAGTCGCTTCGAATTTACATCCGCTCATTGGTTGTCCGGGCCGCCGGATTCAACCTCTGCCTATGAGCTTAGAACCCGCTACCGCGCTCCCTTAGTCAAGGTTAAAAAACTTAGTCAGCTGTCCCGTGAGAAGTGGAAAGTCGAGTTAGATGATGAAGTCCGGGCCGTCACGCCCGGCCAGTCGGCGGTTATTTATCAGGCGGACCGTGTTGTCGGCGGCGGCATTGTCAGCTGAATATGGACCATAGCAGGGCGCCAGGATTTCTAAAAAAGACTGTCGCGCTTAAGCCGTTACTGCTCTATACTTTTATCAGCTAACAATAGTAAACGAAAAATATGAATGAAATGTCTGCAGTAAAAAAAAGATTGTCAATCAGCTCGGCCGCGACGTTGTTGATTGGAAGCTCAATTTTGGGCCAGTTCTTGGGTATTTTTCGAACCAGGCTGGTTAACGCTAACTTCTCGGCGTTTGGACCGCACAGTACTGATGCCTATTTCGCAGCTTTCAACATCCCGGACTTCTTTTTCTTTACTTTAGCCGCCGGAGCGCTAGGCGTGGCCTTCATGCCGGTACTAGCTGACCGCCTCGCTAAAGGAGACCGCAAGGGCATGTGGGAGTTATCGACCAGTCTGATGAACCTTTTGGCGATTGTAATGGTATTCGTAGGCGTAGTTATCCTGATATTTGCCCGGCCTTTGGTTCACGATATTGTCGCTCCGGCCATGTCGCCGGCTCAGCTTAACACCACCGTTACAATCATGAGGCTGCTGGCCTTTAACCCGTTGTTATTTACGGTCTCGGGAGTATTAACCGGAACTCAGCAGGCGCTCGGGAAGTGGTTTTTCTATGCCCTTTCGCCGCTGTTTTATAACGCCTGCATCATCATTAGTATTTTTGTCTTCAGGCACAATATCGGCATCGTCGGACTGGGCATCGGCGCTTTAACCGGAGCGCTGCTGCAACTAGCGGTAGTTTGCTGCGGCCTGTTCCGCACCAAGTTCTACTGGAGTCCGAAGATCATGTGGCGCAATTCCGAATTCCGAACTATCCTAAAACAGCTGCCGCCGCGTTCCATGGACCAGGGCATGGATCAGATGGAAAGCATCGTTGAAACCCACTTTGCCCGTAATCTGGGATCCGGCTACATCAGCTTTTACAATAACGCCTACACCCTGAGCACAGCCCCGACCCTGCTGATCGGAACAGCTATCAGCACGGCGGCTTTTCCGCACCTTAATAACCGTCTCTCACAGGGGCGCCCCGACCTGTTTAGGCGAGACTTTTTAAGGATTCTCAGGGTCATGATCTGGCTGGCGATGCCGGTAACAATCATTTGTTTTTTCACCCGAGGCTACCTGGCGCGTATGATCTTCGCCCAGAATGCCCCGGAGATTTCGCTGTTGTTTGGCTTTTTGTCAGTAGCCATCTTCGCCGGAACCCTCTACACCCTGTTGTCGCGCTGGTTCTATGCCCATAAGGACACTAAAACGCCTTTGTTTGTGTCTATCTTCACAATTACCTTCGATATTATCTTGGTATCTATTCTGGCTAAGCCGGGGGCATACGGCGCAACCGGTCTGGCCATTACCCAATCAATCGTTGCCCTGACAGAGGTTATCATACTCGGTGCCATTATGCTTTACCGCGACCGCAAGCTGTTTGACCTGGACTTTTTGTCCGGCTTCATCCGGATTATTGCCGTCACTGGTTTTAGTGTTTTGGCTGGTATCATCATGGTGACGTTTTATCCGCTAGGTTTGCACGACCGAGGTTTTTTCACCTTGGGCGGTAAACTCTTCTTAATCGCCGGGGTTGTTATGTTGGTTCACATCGGCATGTCGGCATTGTTCGGCCTCGATGAAGTCAAACCCGTATTCAGCCTGATCCGCAAAATTATCCGCAAGCCGCTGCGAGTAGTCTAATATTTGACCTTAGCCTGCCAGTTAAGTTAAAGATTGCTATAATTGCCCTTGAATATGCAAGCTAAACCAATCCGAAATTTCTGTATTATTGCTCACATCGACCACGGCAAATCGACTTTGGCCGACCGTTTGCTGGAACTGACCGGGACAGTCGAGATGCGTAATATGAAAGCTCAGCTACTCGACCAGATGGATCTGGAGCGCGAACGGGGGATTACGATTAAATTGGCTCCAGTCCGGATGGCCTATCATGGCGTTGAGCTCAATTTGATTGATACCCCTGGACACGTCGACTTTAGCTATGAGGTTTCAAGAAGTCTGGAAGCTTGCGAGGGTGCGGTTTTGGTAGTTGACGCCACGCAAGGTATTCAGGCGCAAACTCTGGCCAACGTCTATTTGGCCCTGGCGGCCAATCTTACAATCATTCCGGTTATCAACAAAATTGATTTAGCGGTCGCCGATGTCGACAAGACAACTGATGAAATTATGAATTTGCTCGGCTGCTCCAAGCAGGATATTTTATTAATCAGTGCCAAAACCGGTATTGGCGTCGAAGCGGTGCTGGAGCGTGTCATAAGCGAAGTGCCGCCGCCGTCCGGCCAGCCTGATGCGCCGCTCAGAGCCTTAATTTTTGACAGTTATTATGATGAATACCGCGGGGTTATCACTTATGTCAGGGTGGTTGACGGCCGAGTCGCCAGCGGTGACAGCTTGCTGATGATGTCAGCCCAAGCATCAACGATTGCACTGGAGCTAGGCAGTTTAAATCCCGGCTTTGTACCCCGCACAAGCTTAGAGGCTGGTGAAATCGGCTACATTGTGACTAATTTGCGGACCAGCCGCGAGGCAAAAGTCGGCGATACCGTCACATCGAAAAAAGTTCCCGCCACCCAAACCCTGCCGGGCTATATTGATATACACCCCTTTGTTTATGCCGGTTTTTTCCCGAGCAGTAACGAGCACTACCTGCTATTGAAAGATGCTATTGAGAAGTTAAGTTTAAGTGATTCAGCCCTCCAATTTACCCCAGAAAATTCGCCGGTACTGGGGCACGGTTTTAGGGTCGGATTTCTGGGACTACTGCATTTGGACATTGTGCACGAACGCCTGGAGAGGGAATATGGCCTAGATTTAATTGTCACCAATCCCTCAACCGATTATGAAATTAAACTAAGCAGCGGTAGCGAGCTGACCATCCAATCGGCCGCCGATTTACCTGATCCGTCGACGATTGAGCAAATCAAAGAACCATGGATAAAAGGTGAAATAGTCTGTCCTAAGGAATTTGTCGGTCAGGTTATCCAGTTAGTTGTTACTCGCCGCGGCTTGCAGAAAAACATTCATTATGTCGACAATCAGCTGGCAGTCATTGACTTTGAGGCGCCGCTGTCGAATTTGCTGACAGATTTTTATGATGCCCTGAAAAGTTCAACCAGCGGCTATGGTTCATTTAATTATGAGCTGGCCGATTACCGGCCTGGCGATCTGGTACGGGTTGATTTTTATATTGCCGGCGAAATCATGGAGGCCCTGAGCGTAATTGTTCATCGAAGTGAATCCCAGCAGATTGGCCGGGAAATCGTTTCAAAGTTAAAAGATATTATTCCTCGCCAGCAATTTCAGGTCAGTCTGCAGGCGGCTATCGGCGGTAAATTTATTGCCCGCGAAGATGTCAGCGCCTACCGCAAAGATGTTACTGGTTATCTGTACGGTGGCGATGTCAGCCGCAAAAAGAAACTGTTAGCCAAACAGAAAAAAGGCAAACAAAAAATGAAACGGATTGGGAAAATTGATATGCCGGCTGACGCTTTTACGGTTATGTTGAAACGCTAGCCGTCAGTCTCTGTTAAAATAAGTTTGATGACTGCCCAAGAAATACGCCAAGCTTACCAAGATTTTTTTGCTGGACGTGGCCACCAAGTAATTACGCGGGCCCAGCTGGTTCCGCAAAATGATTCGACCACTTTGTTCACCGGTTCCGGTATGCAGCCGCTGTTGCCTAACCTGCTAGGCGAGCCTCATCCCGGCGGTAGCCGACTAGTAGACTCCCAGCCTTGCCTTAGAGTCCAGGATATTGACGAAGTCGGCGACAACCGCCACACCACCTTTTTTGAGATGCTTGGTAACTGGAGCCTGGGCGACTACTTCAAGCAGGACCAGATTAACTGGTTCTGGGAATTTTTAACCAAGACTATCGGACTTGATCCGCAGCGGATATATGTCAGCTGCTTTATCGGTGACGAGGCTGCCGGTGTCCCCAAAGATACCCAAAGCGCTGAAATTTGGAAACAGCTGTTCGGATCTGCCGGGATTGAGGCGACCGAAATTGACATCGGCAGCGAGGAAGATGGTTATAACAAAGGTGAACAGGGCGGCCGGATATTCTTTTATGGTGACAAAAACTGGTGGAGTCGGGCCGGAAATGCCCAAACAATGCCTGAGGGCGAACCGGGCGGCCCGGACACCGAGATGTTTTACTTATTTCCGGAGGTTGTTCACGACCAACGCTACGGCGAGCATTGCCATGTCAACTGCGACTGCGGTCGCTACATTGAACTTGGCAACTCTGTCTTCATGGAATATCTAAAGACAGCTACCGGTTTTGAAAAATTGCCGAAGCAAAACGTTGATTATGGCGGCGGACTGGAAAGGATTGCCGCGGCAGCACTGGACAGCCCGGATATTTATAAAGTTAGTCTGCTGTGGCCGATTATTGTTAAGCTCGAGGAGTTATCCGGCAGGACATACGACAATCAGACAAGTAGTTTGCGAATAATTGCCGATCATCTGCGGGCGGCAACTTTCTTAGCGGTTGACGGTGTAACTCCCAGCAACAAAGAACAGGGCTACGTTATGCGCCGACTGGTGCGGCGAGCCATGAGGCATGCCTTTGAACTTGGTATTGAGCAAAACTTGTGCCAGCAGTTAATTCCGATTATCGCCGACCTGTACAAGTCTGATTATCCGGAAGTGGCAGAAAATCGCGACCATGTCATCGAAGTTTTGATTAAAGAAGAAAAAATTTTCCGCCAGACGCTAAGAGCTGGCGTTAGGGAATTTAACAAACTGGCCGGTCGTCAGCTAAGTGGAGCAGTTATTTTCAAGCTCTATGATACCTACGGCTTTCCGATTGAATTGAGCCTAGAAGAAGCCTTAGGTCAGAATTTGCCGATAGACCCGGATTGGCAAGCAGGTTTTAACCAATTGATGGATGAGCAGCGCCAGCGCTCCAAAACTGCCGGTAAAGGGGAATTTAAGGGCGGCCTGGCCGATCATAGTGATATTACGACTAAATATCATACCACCACCCATCTGATGTACCGGGCTTTGCGGCAAGTCTTGGGGGACGAAGTTATCCAAAAAGGGGCCAATATCACGCCGGAACGGATAAGATTTGACTTTTCCCATTCTTCCAAGATGACTTCGGAAGAAATCAGCCAAGTCGAGCAGTTGGTTAATCAACAGATTGCCAAAGACTGGCCAGTTAGCTGGCGCGAAGAAAACACTAACTCTGCTCTATCCAGCGGTGTCATGGGAGCTTTTGGCGATCGCTATGGCCAAACAGTTAAGGTCTATACAATTGGTGATCCGGACGGGGACTATTACTCAAGGGAAATCTGTGGCGGACCGCACGTTGAACATACTGGCCAGTTGGCTGAAAATGGATGGCAGTTCAAGATCATTAAAGAAGAATCTTCCAGCGCCGGCGTCCGCCGGATTAAGGCCGTCCTGCAGTAAAACTTCAGCTTAGCGCGTGCTATAATCGAAGGGATTATGCTTGATAAATTTAAGGGCTATAGCCAGTCATTGGCCAATAAAGCTAGCGCCGGTGCTAACAAAGCGGTTTCCGCCGTTGGCAAAGCTAAAAAGAAAAAAGTTACCGACGATAGCCAGTATATTGTAGCTCTGGATATTGGCACCGAGTTCGTTAAAGCCCTGATTGCCAAAGTTATTAATTCAGAAGAAGCTCAGATTATCGGTGTTGGCCGCACGCATCAGTCTTTAAGCGACATGCAGGCCGGCGCCATCGCTGACATTGCTAGCGTCGTCGATAACTGCGACAAGGCTCTTGATCAAGCCGAACAGGAAGCTGGCGTATCGGCCCGGATGGCTATGATTGGCATTGCCGGCGAATTGGTTAAAGGTACTACCACCACTGTTCAGTTTACGCGCAAGCAGGCTGATCAGGCGATGGATATCAATGAGGTTGAAAAAATTGTCAGGCTAGTCCAGGAAAAGGCCGAAGCCCGCGCCAAACAACAAGTTGCTATCGAACTCGGCGGCAAGGATGTTGAAGTCAGACTGGTTAACAGTGCCCTGGTCAGTATAGACATTGATGGCTACAAAGTTACTAACCCGATTGGTTTTCAGGGCAAGCAGGTGCTGGTTCAGCTTTATACGGCTTATGCGCCGCTGATTCACATTGGTGCTCTGGAGAAAACCGCCCAGGAACTGGATTTGGATTTATTGGCTGTAGCTGCTGAGCCGTTTGCTGTTTCACGCTCCGTAATCGGCGATGATCCCAATGCTTCGATGAGTGCCATTTTAATGGATGTGGGCGGAGGAACGACCGACATTGCTGTAGTCGATGAAGGTGGCGTTCAGGGCACTAAAATGTTTGGTATTGGCGGTAGGGCATTTACCCACGCCATTGAACGGGATTTAGCGGTTGACTATCCTGCCGCCGAAGAGCTGAAACTGGATCTAAGCAATAATTCGGTACCAGCCGATAAACTTCCCAAAGTTACTGCCGCTTTAAATAAAACCTTGGAAGTTTGGTCGGGTGGCGTTGAGCTGGCGCTGAGCGAGTTCAAGAAACTTGATCATTTGCCGCACCGGGTTCTGCTCTGCGGCGGTGGCTCCTCGCTGGAGATGGTCATGGATGAGCTGCAGGGCTCTGATTGGTACAAACAGCTGCCATTTACCCGAAAGCCGACTGTCCAGCATATCCACCCTAGTCAAGTTGTCGGCATTACCGATAAAACCGGCCACGCCAACGATCATACTTTTATTACAGCCATGGGGCTGCTAAGAGTCGGGCTCGATACGATGCAGCAGGCCAGCGGCTCCTCGACTGGTTCAATTCGTGAAAAACTAGACAGGATGCTTAGGGTATGAACCAAAAAGATACAATCTATGTTGACGTTGAGGACGAGATAACAACCATTATTGATAAAGTTAAGAACTCTTCCAATAAGCTGGTAGCGCTGGTGATGCCGAAACGCTCAAGCGTACTTCAAAGTACTGTTAATATGAAGCTGCTTAAGCGAGCTGCCGATTCGTCCAAAAAGCAGCTGGTACTGATCACTGCCGAAACCAGCTTGTTGCCGCTGGCAGCAGAGATAGGCCTGCCGGTTGCCAAAAATCTTCAGTCCAAACCTGCGATTCCGGTAATTGATGCGGAGGCAGAGCATGAATTTGATGAGCTGTTAAAGGTTGAAGAACCAGGAACAAAAGAGGACTTTGATCCTAAAGCCGACGCCGATAAATCAGTCGGTGAATTATCCGAAGCCGCTACCGGAAAAGGTTCAAAGCAACCGGTTAAACCGGAACTAACTCCCAGGCCGATCCCATTAGCCGGCAATAAAATTGATGATGCCATCGATCTTGATAATACAGCTGACGAATCAGGAGCTGAAGAAGCAGATAAGCAAGAAGACAAGAAACCCAGGAATAAAAAGCTCAGAATCCCGGATTTTAATAAGTTCCGCCTACGCCTGTTTCTGGCGGTGTTGGTGATTATTATTCTGATTGTCGGCTGGATTATGGCTAATGATATCCTGCCGAGGGCTAAAATAGTCGTTTATACTAACACTTCAAGCGTTAATGTCAATCTTAATATGAACTTAAGCACGGCCGCTACCACCGTCAACGCTACCCAATTAACAGTTCCGACTCAGATTCAGACAACCTCTAAATCCCAATCTGCTACTGTCCCGACGACCGGACAGAAAAATGAAGGCAGTTCGGCGACAGGCTCAGTCACAATGACGGGAGAGAATTGCAACGTTAATCAGCTGCCAATTTCAACGCCGCCTACCGTTCCGGCGGGATGGGCTATTACCAGCGCTGGCGGCCAGACTTTCATTACCCAACAAGCCACAGTTTTTTCTCAGAGTAGCGGAAAACTTAACTTCACATCCGGGTGTTACGTTTTCTCGGCCACAAACTCCACTAGCCCCACACCAGTTACAGCCCAAAATCCCGGTAGTAGTTATAATATAGGCTCGACTACCTGGACAGTATCCGGCAGAACCGATGTTACGGCCTCTTCGTCATCGCCAATGACCGGGGGTTCTGATAATATCGTTCAAACCGTCTCTCAGACCGACGTCAATAACGCTATACAAAAGTTGGCTGTGCTAGACACCACTCCGATAAAGACCGCACTGGCTACCAATTTGACCAACGCCGGCATGTACCCGATTACGGGAACTTTTTCGGCGGCCGCCCCGACTAATTCTAACAGTGCTACCGTTGGTGCTCAGGCTGATACAGTCTCTGTTACTCAGACGACCGTCTACACTATGTTTGGAGTGCAAAAGTCCAGCCTTATCGGGTTAATCGACAACGCCGTCAATCAGCAAATCAACACTTCAACCCAGTCAGTTTTCAATAATGGGTTTAGCAGCGCAACTTACACTGCTTCTAATCAATCAAGCACCGGCGCTCAAGTTGACTTAACGACAGCCGCTACTGTCGGTCCCAACCTAAATGCTGCCAAATTGAAAAGCCAGGTTGCCGGTCAGAAAGCCGGGGACGTTGAGAGTCTGCTGTCGAGCTACACTGGCGTCACCAAAGTAACTGTTCATTATAGCCCGTTCTGGGTCAGCGCCACGCCCAAAAATATTAACAAAATAAGTATTGCATTCGAAAAGAGTTCTTAGCCCATGGAGACGGCCGCTAAGTCTATCATGGCTTTAGATGTCGGGAACCGCCGTATTGGTGTGGCGCTGGCAGACTCTTTGGCGAAATTAGCCCATCCGCTGACCACGATAGAGCGGTCTGATGACTCGCCTATGCTAATTAAAGAGCTGTCTGAGCGTTACGGCGTGGTCAAGCTGATAGTTGGTCGGCCCAGAGGTTTAAGCGGTCAGAATACCCCCCAGACCGAGCAGACGCTACAGTTTGTGGGGCAACTTAAGGCGCAAGTTAAAATTCCGATTGAACTGCAAGATGAAGCTCTAACATCGGTTCTTGCTGAAAAAGAACTGGCCAGCCGCAGAAGCAGTTATAAAAAAGCTGATATTGATGCCCTGGCCGCGACCTATATCTTGGAAGATTATTTAACTTCACATCCGGGAGACACTCATGTATAAACAGTCCAAAAGAGTTCGGACTCGCCGGCAGCGGGCAAGAGTTTTCTTTTTTGTTATGGGGCTGATATTGATCCTACTGATTGCGCTTACTTTGTATATCCGGCATATTTATTACCAGAATCTATCCCCGCCCAGTACCAGCCAGACCAGCCAAATTGTAACTGTTCCTAACGGCGCGTCAGTTGACCAGATAGCTGACTTGCTGCACAAGGATAATCTTATCCAGAGCCCCTGGAGCTTCGAGTGGTATGTCCGGGCGGCCGGACTGGGAGATTCCCTGGAGGCCGGTACCTATGCCCTAAATCCGGCTCAAGATGTTCAGGGTGTTGTCGGTACTCTTACCTCGGGCAAAGTAGCTACTAAACTAGTGACCATATTACCCGGCAAACGGCTGGATCAGATCAGCGCCACACTGATTAATAACGGCTTTAACCCTGCCGCCGTTGCCGCCGCAATGGAACCAGCTCAGTATGCAGGGCTGCCGGCTCTGGCTATCAAACCGCCGGGGGTAAGCCTGGAGGGGTTGCTTTACCCCGATTCCTTTGAGAAAACTGCCGCTACCGATCCCTCGGTTATCATCCGCGAATCTCTAGTGGAGATGGGCGAAAAATTAACGCCACCCCTGCAAACAACCTTTGCGCATGAAGGACTTAGCACCTATCAAGGTTTGGTTCTGGCCTCAATTGTCCAGCAAGAGGTTTCCAGCCCTTCAGATCAAGCTCAGGTGGCCCAGGTGTTCTTAAAAAGATTAAGCTTGGGTATGCCGCTCGGTTCGGATGTGACGGCGCTTTATGGTGCTATCGAAGCCAACCAACCGCCCAGCTTGTCTTATGCCTCGCCATATAACACCTTGCTTCATACCGGCTTGCCGCCAACGCCGATCAGTACCGTATCCCAGGCTTCGCTAAATGCCGTCGCCAATCCGGCGCCAACCGATTGGCTCTATTTTGTGGCTGGAGATAACGGCACGACATACTTCTCGCAGACCTTACAGCAGCAGCAAGCTAACGTGGCGGCCTATTGCCATAACTTATGCAGCCAGCAGTAACAGGGGTAAAATTACTCCGGCGTCTTGAATAACATTATCAATGCCTGTAAAATTGACCCTTGTAACGGTGCTTAGAGGGTTAATCGCCCGCTAAGGACCCTAGATAGATGGCCGTTACAAATTTCCAAGATTATATTAATCTGTTGCGGAGACGTCTCCCTTCAGTTTAGGAGTTCGTATTCGTACTACTTCTCCACTGGCGAATCTGCGCCAAGCCTATAATCCAGCTCTCAACCTTCAGTTGAAGAGCCTGCAAAACAAACTGGCTAAAACCAAGTCATCCACTCGTCATCGCCTGGTTCGCTATGGTATTTTGGCGGTTAATCTGCTGATTTTAGTAATGGTCGCTTACTTTCTGTCCCGTCCGTCAAGCGGTAAAGTTGCCGCCACTGCCAGTGCTCTGGGCAGTAACAGTTTTGCCTCGACTGTCATCAACCCGCTCGACCAATTGTCGGCTGCCGATGTGGCGCAAACGGTCGCCGAAGTAACTGATTTGCCTGAAACCACAGCGGTCACTAACCAAGCCGAGACAGTTACTGCTGAACTGGCGGTTACGCCGGTCAACAATCTTGTTGCCAACAAACCACAGGTGGTGGAAACAACGTACCAGTCAAATAAAAATATCCAAACCTATGTCGTTCAACCCGGTGACACTGTAGCCAGTCTGGCGAGTAAATTTGATGTTACTTCCAGTAGTATTCAATGGTCAAATAATCTTCTGAGTAACAGCTTAATAGTCGGATCGAAACTGGAAATTCCGCCCGTTAACGGTATCGTCTACGCTGTTAAGGCCGGTGATACATCCCAAAGTTTGGCCCAAAAATTTAATGCTAATGCTGCTCAGATAACAGCTTTTAATGATGCAGAACTGAGCGGTTTAATAACTGGTGAAATGATTGTCATTCCCGGCGGCTCGGTTCAGATCCAGGCTGCTCCGACCTATAACTTTTATGCCCAGTACGGTTCAAACGGTTATGATTTCGGCTATTGCACCTGGTATGTAGCCAGTCAGATTGCCGTACCCAGCAACTGGGGTAATGCCAGCAGCTGGGCTTACTATGCTCGTCTGAGCGGCTGGAATGTCAGCAATGCTCCGACAATTGGTGCGATTGCTCAGACTCCCTATGTTGACTATGGCCAGGGCCATGTGGCAATTGTCGTGGCAATTTCGGCCGACGGCAGTTCGATTGAGATCAGGGACATGAACAATTATGGCGACGGCGGCGGCTGGGACCGGGTCGGTGAAGGTTGGGTGTCAACATCAAGTTTCGCGAACTATCTAACCAACTAGCCTTTGACTAACAATTATTTCCCCATATACTGGGCTCATGGCATTTGTTGATAAAGTACAGGTGAGTTTGCAAGCCGGCAACGGCGGCAACGGCGCTGTCAGTTTTCGCCGCGAAAAATATGTCGATCGAGGCGGGCCCGATGGCGGCAACGGTGGCAACGGTGGCAATGTAGTTTTTGTTGCCAGCCGTAACCAGAATACGCTGGCCAGCTATCGCTATCAGAAACGGCTGAGCGCCGAATCCGGCCAACCGGGTGGCAAACGCCGCCGTCACGGCAAAACAGGGGAAGACTTAATTGCCGCGGTTCCGGCAGGCACCATGTTAGTTGATGATCAGGGAGTGGTACTGGCCGATTTGGTCGAAGACGGGGCACAAGTGGTTGTGGCCAAGGGCGGTAAAGGCGGCTTCGGCAATGCCCACTTTATTTCCTCTACCCGGCAGGCGCCAACAGTCGCCGAAAAAGGCGAAATGGGTCAATACATTGAAGCTACTTTAGAATTGAAGATGATCGCTGACGTCGGACTAGTCGGCCTGCCCAACGCCGGCAAATCAACTTTGCTAAGCGCGCTTTCCAATGCCCGCCCGGAGATAGCTGATTATCCTTTTACGACGCTGTCACCAAACCTGGGCGTCGTCGATGTCGGCAAATCGACCAGCCTGTTATTTGCCGATATCCCCGGGCTTATTGAGGGGGCAGCCGAAGGCAAGGGACTGGGCGACGAATTTTTACGCCATGTCGAGAGAACGGCTGTTCTGGTTCACTTAATTGATGCTTACCAGGAAGATATAGTTAAAGCTTATCGCACAATTCAAATCGAGCTTAAGTCCTACCGGGTTGATTTAAGCCGCCGCCCGCAAATAGTCGTGATTAATAAAATTGAAGGCATTGCGCCAGCCGAGCGGCAAGTATTAGTTGACCAACTGCGACAGGTCGTACCGAAGACTACGCCTTTATTGCTAATCTCCGCTCAATCGAAAGAAGGTCTGCCCGACTTTTTGTATAAACTGGCAGCTAAGGTCAATGCCCAACGTCAAAAGGAAATCAAGCGTATCGCCAAGAATCCGCCGCTTCCGGTTATTACTTTATCAGATGAATCGGCCTGGCAGGTCAGACGCGAAAAAGATGGTTTTGTGGTAACCGGAAAGAAAATTGAACGCTTTGCGGCACGCACTGACTTTGATTCGCCGGCTGGCATTGCCCGATTACGCGATATAATGAAAAAAATGGGGATTTGGCACGAGCTTTCCCGCCAAGGCGCCAAACCAGGCAATATTGTAAAGTTGGCCGATGTTAATAATATTGAATATTAAATAAAGGGGTCGGCTTATGGTTAAGACAACTTCCTCCAGCTTTTTCTTCTATGATTTGGAAACCAGCGGCTTTAATCCGCGTGAGGCGCGAGTACTACAGTTTGCCGGCCGCCGGACAACTTTGGATCTGGAACCAATCGGCCAGCCGCTTAGTCGTTATATTGCCCTGACGCCGGATATAATACCCGATCCGACGGCCATTATCGTTAACGGCATCACGCCGCAAATTACCCTAGACAAGGGGATCAGCGAGTTTGACTTTACTGCCATATTTAATTTGGATATCGCTACCCCCGGAACTATATTTGTCGGCTATAACAATATTCGCTTTGACGATGAATTTATCAGATTTATGTTATACCGGAATTTCTATGACCCTTATCAATGGCAATGGAAAAACAGCCGTTCCCGTTGGGACTTGCTTGACGTAGTCAGAATGACCAGGGCGCTCCGGCCGGCCAATATCAGCTGGCCGTTTGACACCAAAGGCCAGTCGTCAAATCGGCTGGAACTGCTGGCGGCTGTCAATAACCTAGAGCACTTGCATGCCCATGAGGCGCTAAGTGACGTCGACGCCACTATCGCTCTGGCCCGCTTGATTAAAACCAATCAGCCAAAGTTATTCGGTTATTTATTGTCGGTCAGGGACAAGAAAGCAGTTGAAAAAGTTGTCCGTAGCGGACAGCCGTTTTTATATACCTCAGGAAAGTATAAATCAGAGTTCGAAAAAACAACCATTGTGCAAAGCTTAGGACCGCATCCGTCGCACCAAGGTGATTTAGTCTATGATCTTCGTTTTGATCCTTCGCCACTGGCCCGGCTTGAGGCGCCTGAGCTGGCCGATCTCTGGCGCTGGCAGCCAGATAAGCAGTCTCGCCAGTTACCCGTTAAAACCCTGCAGTTCAACCGCTGCCCGGCTATTGCACCGCTGTCTGTGCTGGACGATGCCAGCCAAACCCGGCTGAAGCTGGATCTTGATGAAATTAACCATAACCTGGCTAATTTAAAAAAGATCAAGCATTGGCCGGAACGTCTACATCAAGCTCTGGCGATTTTGGATCAGCAGCGGCAATCCCAGCTCCTGACCAGCGATAACGAAGTTGATTCACAGTTATACGACGGATTTATTAGCGATAACGACCGAGATAAACTGAGCCGCATCCGTCGCACTCCGCCGTCAGGTCTGAAGGCGGGCGATATATTCGCCGATCAACGGCTTAACCAGCTGTTGCCGTTGTATAAAGCCAGAAATTTCCCGAGCTCGTTAACCCCTGACGAACAACAGAATTGGCAGGCTTATTTACGCCAGCGCCTCAGCGGCGGCGGGGCGTCCGGCCGTCTGAATAATTTTAAAGTGCAGATTAAACAAGCCGGGCAGCAAAAAGGTCTAACGACCCCGCAAAAACATATCTTGAAGGATCTGGAAGATTACCGGCTCAGAGTACAGTCAATCGTCGCTGATGAGTCAGAGTCCAAAACAAGAACGCCGAAACGATCAAGCTCTTAATAGTCCACGTCCGGTATAGGAACAAAAGATTGATAGCCAGGCCGAGCAAAACAATACCGTACAACCACATTATGAAGTTGATCTGAATATGAGTGCCTGGAACCAGGCCTAAAATGATTAGGTTTTGCATGCTTTGCTCCCACGCTGGTAATTAGGTGTAATTATACATCTAGTTGTACCTAAGTCAATAATATTACAAGAGATACTTATGCTTACTAACCCGGCTGCAAGGTATAGCATTTTTTAGAGGTTTGGAGTATAATTTACCGACTTAATATGGCTGAAAACATCGTTGTAAAGGGAGCAAGAGAGCATAATCTCAAAAACATTGATGTCACTATCCCGCGCAATAAATTAGTCGTTATAACTGGTCTGAGCGGTTCGGGTAAATCCAGTTTAGCGTTTGATACGATTTACGCGGAAGGACAGAGACGTTATGTTGAGTCGTTGAGCAGTTATGCCCGGCAATTTTTGGGTCTGATGGAAAAACCGGAAGTTGACCAAATTGACGGTTTGTCGCCAGCCATTAGCATCGATCAGAAATCGGCCAGCCGCAATCCGCGCAGTACGGTGGCTACGGTTACGGAGATCTATGATTACCTGCGGCTGTTATTTGCTAGAATCGGCGTGCCACATTGTCCGATTTGCCAGAAACCGGTAACTCGCCGAACAATGACTGATATCGTTGACCAGCTGAGCCAACTGCCCGCCAAGGCTCGATTAATCATTCTGGCACCCATCGTGAGCGATAAAAAAGGAGCCTTCGAGCATATTCCCGAGCAATACAGCCGAGCCGGTTTCGCCAGGGTTCGGGTCGACGGCGTGGTTTATGCATTGGACGAATTTCCCGAACTTGACAAGAATTTTAAGCATAACATCGAGGTGGTTATCGACCGCTTGGTTAACGACGAGGAAAATCGTAGCCGGCTGAGCCAATCGGTTGAACAAGCGCTCGAAGTGGCCGACGGTAAAATTAAAGTCATCAATGCTGACTCCAGCCAGGAGCAGGACTATTCGCTGATGTATGCCTGTCCTGATCACCCCGAGGTTAAGATTCCCGAGCTGGAACCAAGAACGTTTAGTTTTAACAGCCCGCACGGTGCCTGCCCGGTTTGCACCGGTCTGGGTTCCAGGATGGAAGTTGATCCGCAACTGGTTATTCCCAACGGTCACTTAACGATCGCCGAAGGCGCTATCCGCCCCTATAACCGGATTAATGTAGATGCCTGGTATATGAAGAAACTGCAAGCTCTAGCTGACCGGTTTGGCTTCAGCTTGCACGAGCCGACCGGCAATCTCAGCCCGGCCAACTTAGAAAGGATTATGTACGGTACCGGCAACGAAACTTACCGGGTTAGTTTAGGCGTCGGCCGGAGTTTTGAAACCACTTACGAAGGAGTCGTGACAAACCTCGAACGTCGCCACCGTGAAACTGAAAGTGATTTTATCCGCCGCGATATTGAACGGTTCATGCAGGAAAAACCTTGCTATGCCTGCAAAGGGCTGCGGCTGAAGCCGGAAGTATTGGCGGTAACGATTGATGGCGGTTCAATCATGGATATTTGTAATATGTCGATCGATAAAGTCGTCGAATTTATGGGTAAGATGAAACTAAGCACTAAAGATGCCTATATTGCCCACCAGATCCTCAAAGAAATTAATGCCCGACTAAGATTCTTGCAGGATGTCGGACTTAACTATCTGACTCTGCTGCGGGGAGCCGCCAGCTTGAGTGGCGGCGAAGCCCAGCGCATCAGATTGGCTACTCAGATTGGCTCAGGTTTGATGGGCGTACTGTATGTGCTGGATGAACCAAGCATCGGTTTACATCAGCGGGATAACGCACGACTGCTGCGAACCCTCCGGCATCTGCGGGATCTGGGTAATACGGTAATTGTCGTTGAACACGATGAAGAAACCATCCGCTCGGCTGACTACTTGATTGATATTGGTCCCGGTGCCGGCGTTCATGGCGGCCATGTGGTGGCTTTCGGCCAGCCGGCCGAGGTCGAGAAAGTCAAAGAATCAATCACCGCCCAATATTTATCAGGGGTAAAATCAATAAAAATGCCAGCCAAACGGCGTACTGGTAATGGCCGGTCGCTGGTCATAAAAGGCGCCCGTGAGAATAATCTGAAAAACCTTAACGTCAACATACCGCTTGGTAAATTTATTGTCGTCAGCGGTGTCAGCGGTTCTGGCAAGTCAACTCTAATTAATGATATTTTAGCCAATGAACTGTTGGCTCAGCTACACCGGGCTAATACTGTATCCGGGCGGCATGACGACATCGAGGGCATCAAGCAGCTTGACAAAGCCATTATTATCGATCAGTCGCCAATCGGCCGGACACCGCGCTCCAACCCGGCGACCTATACCGGCTTATTTACTCCTATCAGGGAATTATTTGCGACTGTTCCGGAAGCCAGGCTGCGCGGGTACAGTCCCGGCCGCTTCAGCTTTAACGTCAAAGGCGGCCGCTGCGAAAACTGCGCCGGCGACGGGATTATCAAAATTGAAATGCACTTCCTGCCGGATGTCTATGTCTCCTGCGAAGTTTGCCACGGCAAGAGATATAACCGCGAAGCTCTTGATATTCACTACAAAGGCAAGAATATCAGTGATATTTTGGAAATGACCTGCGACCAGGCTCTGGAATTCTTTGAAAATATCCCATCCGTGGCACGTAAACTACAGACCCTGGTCGATGTCGGGCTGGGCTATATAACTCTTGGTCAACCAGCAACCCAGCTTAGCGGCGGCGAAGCCCAGCGCATTAAATTAGCCGGTGAACTCAGCCGCCGGCCAACTGGTAGGACGGTATATATACTCGATGAACCGACCACCGGTCTGCATATGGCCGACGTCGAAAAACTGCTGCACGTTATCCATGCTCTAGCTGATGCCGGCAACAGCATCATTGTCATCGAACACAACCTTGATGTCATAAAAAATGCCGACTGGATTATCGATATGGGGCCGGAAGGCGGTGACGGTGGCGGTCAAATCGTCGCCGAAGGCACGCCCGAGCAACTGACTAAAAATAAGAATTCTTATACCGGGCAATATCTCAAGCGATATTTTACTTAGGCCGTTTGGTCCGGTATTTTTCTAACAATGCCTGACTGATATGCCAAATCATCGGTCCGAAACTGAATAATATCGCACCACCTACAACCGGCAAAATGTAGTGGTCAATATTAGGTATCCGGCTGCCGAACCAATATCCCAACATGGTGACAATAACAGCCCAGGCGGTGTCGCCGATAGCATCGAATATCACAAACTGAAAACGGTTCATTTTACCGACACCGGCCACAATCGGCGTAAAAGTTCTGACAACCGGCACAAAATGAGCCAGCAGCATGGTTTTATTACCGTATTTCTCAAAAAACTTCTCTGATGTCTGAACGTAGGATTGGCGGAATAATAGTCCGTCCGGTTTGTGGAACAGGCGGGGCCCGCTTGTGCGGCCGATTGTATAGCCGACATTATCACCGACAATTGCTGCCAAAGCGACAACAACCAGCAGCGCTGCCAGCGGCAGCTTACCTTGGGCGGCGAATACTCCGGCACTGATCAGCAAAGTATCGCCGGGCATAAAAAATCCCAGCAGCATGCCTGATTCAGCAAAAATAATTAATCCAATAAGCAACAGCCCGCCGCTCTGGATCAAATGGGTCGGATCAAGAAACATATATATAGACTAACTAGTTTTGGGTGGAGCGTCTACTCCTGATATAATAGTAAACTGTCGAGTAAGGTGTTAAATAAGACGAGCGTATAAAATATGTCATCTGAAGATGTAAATTTAACTTTGCAAGAAAGAACTGTCACCGGTAAGGCGGTGAAGAAACTGCGCCGGGAAGGCATTCTGCCCGGTGTTATTCATGACCACGGCAAACCGTCGATTCATGTCATGGGCAATTATCTAGAGATCTATAAGGCCTACCAGAAAGCCGGGAAGCACCAGCCAATTAAACTTAAGGTTGGCGCTAAAAATTATGTAGCTTTGATTAAAACAGCTGAGTTTGAACCCTACAAGCACCAGCTTAATCATGTTGTTTTTGGGGCAGTTAAGGCTGACGAAAAAGTTGAGGCTCTAATCCCGATTCATCTGACCGAGGAAATACCGGCCGAGAAAGCCAGCTTGGTAGTTATTAATCAGCTTGACAGTGTCACTGTTGAAGCTCTGCCAGCCGACTTGCCCAACGAAATTATACTTGACGCCTCGACTCTGATTGAGATTGGAGACAAATTAACCGTTGCCGATCTTATTGCTCCTCCTGGCGTAGTCATTCTGACCGAACCCGGCCAAGCCGTTGCCACCGTTTACGAACCGGGTGCGCTGGCGGCCGCCAATGACGCTGCCGGCGGTACCGCCGAGCCTGAAGCCGAAGAAGGCGAAGAGGCTGCCGAAGGCGAAGCCGAAGAAGGCGCAGCTGGTGCCTCGCCAACTGAGACTTCCGAAGAAGAATAGTTTTCTTTGGTTAACTTTATATCCGCGCTGGTCTCATGACTAAAATTGCCGCCAAATTAAAACAGCTGCCATCAAATCCGGGTGTTTATTTCTATAAAAACTCCGGCGGTGAGATCATTTATGTCGGCAAGGCGGCTAATTTACGCAACCGGGTCAGGCAATATTTTCAAAAAAGCCGTAGCCCTGACCCGAAAACCGATGCCCTGGTTGCCGAAATTGCTGATCTGGAGTGGGTTAGCGTCGAGACCGAAATGGATGCCCTGTTTTTGGAAGCGGAACTTATCCGTCGCTACATGCCACGCTATAACATCCTTCTCCGCGACGATCGCAGCAGTATCTATGTCCGGATTGATTATGACGCGTACCATCCGACCCTGACTTTTACTCACCGTCCGCTTGATGATAAAGCCCGCTACTTCGGGCCATATTTTAATGCCAACGAAGTCAAAAAAGCCTTGCGTTACCTGCGGCGGATATTTCCATATTCTACACACAACGGGATCATTCCCAAGCGGGCTTGCCTCCAGTATCACCTCGGGCTTTGTCCAGGTCTGGAGGAAAATAAAACCAGTCTGGCTGACTACCGCTTAAATCTCCGCAAACTGATTCAATATATTCAGGGCGAACGGGTGCCGCTGATCGGGCAGATAGAAAAAGACATGAAGCGGGCCGCTAAAAATAAAGATTTTGAAGCGGCTGCCAAGTTACGCAATCAAATCTATGCTTTAAAAGCCATCGCCAAACAAATTGTTTTTTCGGATAAGGAGTTCTTAGATCTTAGCCGGGACAGGGCTCTATCGATGCTCAGCGAAATACTGGGACTGGACAAAGTTCCTTACCGGGTTGAGGGTTACGATATAAGCCACATGCAGGGTTCGGATAATGTCGCCAGCATGGTTGTTTTCACTAATGGTATCCCCTATAAAACGGCTTACCGGAAGTTCAAAATGCATTTGCCCGGTAATAATGATTTTGGCCATATGGAAGAGGCTTTGCGTCGCCGCCTAAGCCAGACTAACCAAAAAGCCTGGGGGCTACCGGATATGTTTTTAATAGATGGTGGCCGGGGACAGCTGTCTGCTGCGCTTAAGGCCAGAGATGCGGCTGGCGTGCGGCGGCCGATGATCGCTCTGGCCAAGCGCGAAGAGGAGATTGTGGTGGAGCGCCGTAAATCGCTGGTTAATATCTCGCCGGTGGCGTTGATCAAGTATAATGCCATAACTCGCCAATCTGATGATTATTTGATTATCCTGCTGCCGCGCAGGTCAGATGCTGTGAAACTATTGCAGCGGGTCCGCGACGAATCGCATCGTTTTGCCGTCAGTTATCACTCAGTTCTGAAGATGAAGCGTCAGACAGCCAGCCAATTAGACGAAATTGTCGGGGTCGGTCCGGCTACCCGCAGAAAATTGCTCAGGGCATTTGGGTCGAATGCAGCTATTTCCGCCGCTACTCCGGCCCAGCTGGCCAAAGTTGTCGGCAGCGCTAAAGCCCGACTAATCATCGATAATCTGGAGCCCTCCGCCTAAGTTGCTATACTGGTTATACCGACGAATATGGATAAATTATTCAATTCAGATTTTTTCAGCCAAAACCGCAATAATCTGCGCCAGCTGTTTAAGGGCAAGGCGCCGATTGTAATTACTGCCCACGGGCTGCTGCAACGGGGCGGTGAAACGACTTTTTCCTTTCATCAGGATGCCAACTTCTGGTATTTAACCGGAATTGATGAGCCGGATGCGTTACTGGTAATGGATAAAAATAAGGAATATCTGATATTACCGGAGCGGTCTGACGTCCAACAGATTTTCGATGGAGCAATGGATACTGAGGTTTTGAAAAAACTTTCCGGTATTGACACCATCATCAGCCATAAAGAAGGCTGGAAACAGCTCGGATCCAGGCTAAAAAAGATTAAACACCTTGCCACTCTGCCTATTCCGCCGGCCTATAGCTCAACATTCGGTTTCTATGCCAATCCCAGCCGCCACAATTTATTCAGCCGGGTTAAAGAAATAAACCCGGATATTGCCGCGATCGATTTACGCCAAGCTCTTACCCGCCTGCGCGTAGTTAAGCAACCGCCGGAGCTGGAAGCAATTCAACGGGCTATAGATATTACTATTGATACACTAAATTCGATCAACCGACCCCGGAAATTCAGCAGCTATGAAAATGAGCTTGAGATAGAAGCTGATATTTCCCGCCGCTACAGACTGGGCGGGGCAGAAGATCATGGCTTTACGCCGATTATTGCCGGCGGTAGCCGGTCTTGCGTAGTTCATAATTTGAGCAACAACCACCAGCTTAAGGCTGGCGAACTGGTACTGATTGATACCGGTGCCCAACTGAGTCACTACTCGGCCGACATTACCAGGACCTACAGTTACAGAAAGCTGCCGACCAGCCGGCAGCGGGCAGTTTATGCTGCCGTCAGGGAAGTTCAGGAATATGCGCTTGGTTTATTAAAACCAGGAACCGTCATTAAAGATTATGAAGCCGCCATAGAACAATATATGGGCGAAAAACTGAGGGAACTGGGTCTGATAAAAATAATCAGCTCTGATGCGGTCCGCCGCTATTATCCTCATGCCGCCTCGCATTTTTTGGGGCTTGAGGTTCATGATATCGGCGACTACAATGCGCCCCTGGCGGCGGACATGGTATTAACGGTTGAACCGGGCATATATATCCCCGCCGAAAGTATTGGCGTACGCATTGAGGACGACGTGTTAATAACCAAGGATGGCAATAAAGTTCTATCAGCTCGCTTGTCGCGGGAATTACGCTAGCCTACAATAAAGATAATGCTTAAGAAGAATCCTATTGTCAGGTTTGTTATTAGGTGGCTAGTTTGCAGTCTGGGGCTATGGATTGCCGCTGCCGTGCTGGGCGGGCGGATATCTTACAATAACGAGTTATCGGCCGTTATAATTGCCGGCTTTATTCTGGCCGTGATCAATCTGATACTTAAACCAATACTTGTTATCTTATCCTTGCCGGCAGTGGTTCTGTCATTGGGGTTGTTTATGATTATTATTAATGGTTTGCTGGTTCTGCTGGCCTGCAAGCTTGATCATGCCCTTCATGTAACCAGTTTTGGAGTGGCCATACTTGCTGGTATGATAATTGGGCTGGTAAACTATTTAGTAAGCGCAATTATCGAGGGAATATGAGCATTTTTAATTACATCACAATCGCCGCCATGCTTCTGATGACGCTGCTGATTCTTATTCAAACCAGGGGTGCCAGTATGGGCGCCGGTCTTGGTGGTACTGGAGAAGTCAATATGACCCGCCGAGGAACCGATAAAACCATTTTTCAGATATGCATAATCACCGGTATTGTCTTCATCGCTTCTTTAGTGATGGGCATTCTAAAATAGTTTGACCAAGTATGGTTAGCCAGACAACTAAACTGCGTTTACGCCGTCGGATGCGTCGGGGCCGACGACAAGTTGAAGATATTGGCGCCCAAGCTACGGACAAAATTGACCAGCACATTATCAACCGCTTGAGCCGGCTGATAAAAGTCCGTCGGTTTATTGCTGTCTGGGTCGGTCTGTTGGTTTTGCTGACTGTCTGCGTTGTTTATCAAACCATGTCTCTGAGTAGTTATTTCCAGACTCTGCGGCCGGTTAGCGGCGGGGAATACACCGAAGGTATATTAGGTGACTTTACTACTGCCAATCCGATCTATGCTACCAGTTCAGTCGATGAAGCCATCTCAAGATTAACTTTCGCCGGGCTGTTAACCTATAACACTCAGAACCAGCTCGTCGGTAATTTGGCTCAAAGTTGGAGCGTAAATTCTAGCGGGGAAGTCTATACGGTTAAATTAAAACCGGGTCTTACCTGGCAGGACGGGCAGCCGCTGACAGCAGCAGATGTGGTCTATACCTACAAAACCATTCAAAATCCTGATGCCCAGTCTCCCCTAAACCAAGCCTGGCAAAATGTCACTGTTACCGAAGTGAACCCATTGACAGTCTCTTTCTCATTATCTAATCCTCTAGCCTCTTTCCCATATTCCTTGACTAACGGCATATTACCGGAGCATATTCTGGCTTCAACGCCGGCGGCGGCACTCAGGTTGCTTAAATTTAATACCGATCCGATTGGCTGCGGCCCATTCGTCTGGCAAAGTTTAAGCGTGGCTGGAGATACACCGCAAACCCGACAAGAACAGATTGCTTTTACTCCGTTTAGCCACTATGCCCTCGGGAAACCAAAGCTCGACCAACTGACAATCAGAGCCTTTCACGACCAAACGACAATGATTAGCGCCTTTAAGCAGGGTGAGATTAATGCTCTGGCTGGCTTCGATAACTTACCGGGCAGCTTAGCGGGGAGGGAAAACCTCAAAGTCTATAATTTCCCGCTGACGGCAGCTAATATGGTATTTTTCCGTACTACTGACGGGGTTCTGGCTGATACGGCGGTCAGGCAAGCGCTGGTGATGGGGGCTAATACTGATGCCATAATAAACGGTTTGGGCTATCCAGTTATTCCGGTCCGCGAGCCGTTATTGATTGGTCAGCTTGCCTATAGCTCTTCTGCCGCTCAGCTCGCCTACAATCCGGCTTTAGCCGGGCAAACACTGCAAAGTAATGGCTGGACTACTAGCGCCAGCGGCATCCGCTACAAAAGCGGGCAGCAACTTACTTTCTCGCTCTACGCGCTGGATAATCAGGATAGCCGCTACGTTACGGCCGCACTGCAAAAAGACTGGCGAACAATAGGAGTAAACGTTAAAGTGGTTCTTCAAGCGGCTGATGCTTTCCAAAGCACAGTTGCCTATCACGGTTATGACGCGCTGCTTTACAGTATTTCCATCGGGGTTGACCCTGACGTTTATGTTTATTGGAACAGTACCGAGGCTAGTGCCAGTTCGGCATACTTTACCAACTATTCGGAATATCAATCAGCGACTGCTGATTCTTCTTTAGAGGCTGGACGAACCCGTTTGGACCCAGCCCTGCGGGTAGTCAAATACGGGCCATTCTTATCATCCTGGCAACAGGCTGCACCGGCACTCGGGTTGTATCAGCCAAGATTTCTCTACATAACCAATGTAACAGTCGGAGGCATTTACCAGCGCACCTTAAATGACCCTAATGATCTGTTTGATAATGTTCAAAACTGGGCAGTAAAGTTTGTGAAGGTGACGGACTAGTCTGGGCCGGTAAAAAATATTAGAATAATAAGGGAAAAACACGGGGATATGGCGGAATTGGTAGACGCGCTAGCTTCAGGAGCTAGTGAACTTCGGTTCGTGGAGGTTCAAGTCCTCTTATCCCCACCAGGTTTATTATATATAAAATCTATATTCACTCTTATGAATCCGCACATTCATTGTCCGATCGCACAAGACAAGTGATGGGACTCGAACCAACTTCACTTGTATTTACAAAGGCGAACG
>Ga0182030_10004935_pt1 | contig 28430 bp, 29 predicted proteins | sample 812S3MmetaG_FD_121299 | JGI IMG/M metagenome (GOLD analysis project Ga0182030, IMG submission 121299) | Permafrost microbial communities from Stordalen Mire, Sweden - 812S3M metaG (Illumina Assembly) | ecosystem: Environmental > Terrestrial > Soil > Wetlands > Permafrost | place: Sweden... | reverse complement strand
GGCGTTCGCTCCCTTGCTCTGGATACTGCCACGCGAATCCTCACCACGCCCAAAGCGCGGCGAGCTCCAGCTCAAACGTTTCGAATGGTTCCGCGCGCACCCTGGCATCACCCATCCACGCGCCGACCTGGACCCATCGAGCGTCCTCGAGACGATATGCTTCCAGCGTTTGCGCGCTTGGATCGACCAGCCACACGTGATGGACCCCCTCTCTCGCGTATACGGGCATCTTCCGCACGCGGTCAGTCCCAGCGGTGGACTGAGAGAGAACCTCGCAAAGCCAGTCGGGCGCCAGCTCCGACGCGCTGCAATCCGGCATCTCGGGCATACGTTCGCGTCGCCAACCCGCGAGGTCTGGAACAAGGACGTCGCCGTGAAGATGTAGCTCAGGCTCGTAGAGAATGATCCAACCGCCGGGTCCTCCCCTGCCGCGGTCGAACGGGCCGTGGAGTTCCCCGCCTACGGTGGCTGCTGCGCGCGCATGCGGAAATGCCGGTCGCGGTTGGGTCACAAGCTCGCCGTCGACAATCTCGGTGATCATGTGCTCGGGGGCTGCAATGACGTCCTCGTAGGTGGCGCGGCGCTTGGCGATTTTGGCCATGGGAGACCCGATTCGTAGACTAGCACCCGGCCCCGCGCAGCGCCCTGAAGGCATCTGACGGCAACGTTGGAATGGGCGCCTCGGTGATTTCCCCAACACGACCGATTCACGCGAGTGACGAGAGGAACGCGCCTAGTGCAGCGGATGCGAGATAGCGTCAACGGTTAGGACCGCTGCACTAGTCGCTCGCGAAGCGAGCGGGGGTTCTGGGGCGAAGCCCCAGCGGAATAAAACATAGTGCACCGACGGGCCGCGAAGCGGCAACCATCGCTTGCGATGGTTGATGCAATATCGCCGGCGGTGCACTAGTACGCCCCATGCCATCGCTTCCCCCGCCCACAACGCCGAGGGCAGCATCCTAGAGTCAGGCGAAAGAACAAGGCGAAACACAAGATCGGGCATCATCAAGCGTGCCCGTGTCCGAGCCACGAGCACGCAGGCTGCCACGTGCGCGTACGTGTTGGAGCAAAGAGCACGTCACCACCTTTCACCTCACGTTCAAGTTCAGGAATAAGAGCGTGCTCGGTTCCGAGTGCCTTGTTTTCCGTATCCACGCGGGTGGCCTCATGACCCTGGCGATTGGCGCCGCGGAGGGAAACCACTTCTACGCCGCGGCTCGAGCCTTTCTCAGCGCGTCTTCGATCATCCTCCGCTGTTCAATAGGCTCGGCCCACCGCTGCTGCGCTTCGAGCGGAAGCTGATGAAGCGGATCGAAATACGTAAATAGCTGCCCGGGCTTGACGCTCGGAGCTGCGTATACGCTGACTCCCGTTTCGCGATCGTAATACTCGTAGGAGTGAACGTCGCGCTTACCTCCGCCTTCAGGGGCGTCGACGACGAACGTCGGCGTGTTGAATCCCGCGGTCACCCCGCGGACATGCTTTTCGATATCCAGGGCCATTCCCACGCTAGTACGCAGGTCTTCAACCCCTTGAACCATATCGTGGACGTAAACGTAGTACGGATGGACATGAATATAAGCCAAGCGCTTTACGAGCAGAGTCATAGTCTCCACGCTGTCGTTCACGCCGCGCATCAAGACAGTCTGGTTTCTCACGACAATACCGCGCTCGAATAGACGCCCTATCGCGGCCTCGGTGACCTCTGTGATCTCCGACGGACTGTTGAAATGCGTGTGAACCGCGACGTCCTTTCGCAGCGAACGCCCCTTGTCGACCACCCGAGTGAGTGCGTCCACCCACGCGTCGTCGGTGAGAAGCTTCATCGGCATCACGGCCGGGCCCTTCGTTGCAATACGAATCCGGCGCACGTTAGGAATCGCTAGAAGTGTCTCGCCGATCTCCGTGAGATGATTCGCGGACAGCTGACTGGCATCACCCCCGCTGACGAGGACGTCCTCCACTTCGTCTCGCGACGCGATGTACTGGTAGGCGCGTCTCCAACGCTCGAGGCTAGGGCCGAAGCGCACCTTCTCGACTTCGTCGGTATCTAGCCCAATTGCATAGGACCGCGTGCAAAATCGGCAATACACTGGACATGTATCGAGAGGAAGGAACAGGACCTTATCTGGATATCGGTGAGTGAGCCCGCGAACTGGAGAGTCGGCCTGCTCGTGCAGTGAATCGAGGCCGAGCTTCGGATGGTCGGGGACGAGACGGGAGGCGACTGGGAAAAACTGGGTCCGCAGTGGATCGCAGTATGGGTGCTCCCAGTCGATGAGCGACACGATGTACGGGCTGACGCGGACGCTCATCGGCGCGCGTTTCATTCCCCCATCGAGATCTTCGACGAATCCGGGCGGCACCATGTCCCGAATCGTCTTGACGAGCGCCGCAACGCTCGTAATCGAGTTTCTCGCCTGCCATCTATGATCGAGAAACAATGTTTCGTCGATCGTTCGGTACGCGTGAATGGACTGCCACCAGGGTCCGCCTCGAAGCCTCTTGTGAATGAGAGTCTCGGGAGGAACTGACGGCTTGAGAACAAGTAGCGGGGGCTCCTCGCTGTCGTCACCCGCAAGAATGGGAATTGCCATGGAGAACGCAGCATAGCCCGATACGTGTCACTGCGAGCAAACAAGCCGCAGGGCGGCCCGAATCTTTCGGTCCGAGGTCTGGCCCCAATCACCCGACATACCGACCGAACGCACGACGCAATTCCCGCGCGATCTCGTCGACGAACTCCCGCGGTTCGACCACCCGGGCGAGCGCCCCGAAACCGAGAACCCATTCGCGCACCCGAGCGAGCACTTCCGGCGCCTCGGGGAGCAGCAAAGACACCCGCACCCGGCCATCGGCCGCGACCGCAATCTTCTGGGTCGGATGAACCCGGCGGAAGCGCACCGCATCCGCTGCACGCGCCTCGAACTCCACGACGAGCCGCATCTGTCGAACCGCGCGTGCGATGCCGAAGTCGCCTTGAATCCAGTCGTTGAGTGCAAAATCAGCCGGCAGCTCGAAATGGTCCGATTGGCTTGCCTTGAGCTCCGACATGCGGTCGAAAGCAAACGCGCGCATGGCACACCGTTCGACGTCGCGTCCGATACACGCCATGGTTCCTCCGTGAAGAACTAGGGCGTACGGATGCACAGTCACGCTCGCGCTGCGTGACTCCGACCCATCATCGCCCCGATATCGGAACTTTAAGACGATGAGGTGCGCCACCGCCTGAAACATTTCGTCGATGTCGTCGCTCCGGAGCGCGAATCCCCGAGCCGAGGGAGGAACGAACATGAAGCGATCGCCGAGCCTGACATCGGGGGCGACATCACCCCGAATGGTCGGCCTTAGAGCGGGCCGCTGCGCCACGGCTTCGATCTCTCGCAAGGCCACGTCAATCTCATCGTAGAGATCCGAGCCCTTCAGCACGTCAAAAACGCGCCGCAGCCCGAGGATCGCGTAGGCCTGCGTGCGCCGCATGGCTACCGCTCGGGCACGTTCGCTCGGCTTGATTCTCCAGATGTGCGCAGCGCCAGGTCTGACCTCTGTCGACTCGAGCTCGGTCACCTGCGCGAGTTCCTTGAGATATCGTCGGACCGAACGTGTGCTCACTCTCAACATCGCCGCGAGGTCGTCCAGTGTCAGCCCCGCGGAATGAGCGTCCAGCACTTCGCGCAAAAAATCGAGACGCCTGTGCTGCGTGAACTTCCCGTTCGGACGGCCCACGCGTGGCACCTTGGGACGCGGAATCGGACGAAAAGCCATCAGCGTCGACCCATCGCAATGTCGCGCCGATATCGGTCCTCGTACTGCAAGTGACAGGAGCGACAGGCGGACTTGACGGCATCGAGCTCGTCGAGTCGAGCCGCGCTCGCCCCGTCCCTCGCTATCGACGCCCAATTCGAGTAACCCGTCGGAGCCATATCGGCCAACCGTTCGAGCGACGATGCTACATCCACCCCTCGCGATCGCTCTACCGAACCCAACGCGCACGTAAGTGACCGGAGGTCGCTCGGAAGCGAAACCTGGGATCGCTCGGCGACTGCGCTCAACCCCATCTGCCGCGTCGAGGAATCGCCAACGGCGTTCCCGTTCGAGCACCCGAGCGCCGAGGTGCAGACCGACACGACCAGCCAAGCCCTCCGCATCTCTCAGCCTACGATAGCAACGCAAATCGATGCCGGGGGCACCAATCGACAGGTGAACCGGGACCCGAGCTTGGCGAAGGGCTCAACCCGACCGGTCGATATTCTGCTACGCGCAACCGACGGTTGCCCTAGATTCGCCCGTGGAGGAATCGGAGCCCATGGTGCGTTCGAGGATATCGGCATTCGTTGGGGTAGGATTCGTCATTCTGTTCGCGCGGTCGGCGGACGCGCAGTCCCACGGCGAGTTCGGCGAAAAGGGACAGCTCATATTTAGCGCAGACCGCCTCGTCCCTGTGATCGGGTACACAAACAACAAGGTCACTAACGACGACGCGAACACCTCGACGTCGACGAGCGGCGGCGCTGTCTCGCTGTTCTACGGAAACAATTCGGCTCACCAGATCGAAACCGGTGCGGGCTTGGCGGTCGATTGGGGTTCCCCTACCTTTTATACCACTCCGAGGCTGGGATTCGACTACGCGCTACTTCAGAGGTTCACGATCGGAGGCAACTTCGTCCTCGCGTTTCCGACAGGTGGCAGCGTGTCGCAGTGCACAGGAAATAACTGCCAGACAGCGGACGCCAGCGGCGGGAATGTCTGGGGCCTCGCGCCTCGCGTCGGATATGTCGCCGGGATAACCGATCTTGTTGCGATCTGGCTTCGCGGCGGGCTTTCCTACTACCACAGTACTACGAGTGCGACGGGAGGCTTCGGGCCAGCGCAATGCCCTGCGGGAACCGTGACGTACACGAGCGGGGTATTCGGTCTCGATCTCGATCCCCAGCTTGTCATCAGTCCCGTCAATCACTTCGCGTTCGAAATCGGCCCGACGCTAGACTGGGGCTTCGCTGGCAACGTGACCCAGGAACAGCCCAACCCGACCGGTCCGTGCGGTTCCACCGTGAAGAGCTCGGGGACGTATACCTCGCTCTTCTTCGGCGTCACTGGGGGTATTTTTGGATGGTTTTAGAGCCGCGCCCGCGAGTCTAGACCGCGGCTCGCATAAACGACGTAGGCGTGAGAAGCTAGCGTCAACCGCCGCTACCGCTATGCAAAATCTGTCATTTCGATTGGGGTCGATCCCTGTCCGCCTACATCTGTCTTTCTTTTTGACAGCGGCCCTCATGAACATGGGCCTGCTCGATCGGGATATCGTTCGGCTGCTGGCCTGGCTCGTGATCGTGCTGGCTTCAGTTCTGGCTCACGAACTGGGCCACGCTACGGCGGGACTCCTATTCGGCCTGCAACCGGCGATCGAGCTGCACGGAATGGGAGGCACGACGTCCTGGTCTGCCTCCCACCGGACTTCCCACGTCCAGCGCATCATCATTAGCCTCGCGGGCCCTTGCACCGGACTGCTTCTGGGAGGCCTCGTCTTCGCATTGGGATCCAGATTTTCCGCGGACTTCGCTCTAGGCCAGTGGATCGTCGGCAGTCTCGTCTTCGTCAACGTCATTTGGGGCGCGCTCAACCTTCTGCCGATGCTTCCTCTCGACGGAGGAAACGTCCTACACAGCGTATTGGATATTGTCACCCATGGTCGAGGAGCGCGGCCCGCACATATCGTGTCGCTCGTCGTCTCGGTGGCTTCGTTAGGGGCGGCCTTTTGGATGGGCTCATTATGGTGTGGACTTCTGGCGGCATTCTTCGCGAGCAGTAACTGGCAATGGCTAAGTCAGCATCGCGGGACCGCGAGCGGAGGATGACTACGCATAGGCCAGGGCCGCCATGATGCAGCTCCTTGTGAAACGGGCGCTCGATCACGCGGCCGTATGGCATCGATCGCAACTGCGCAAATATCCGCGGGGCGACGTCCCGTACATAAGCCATTCAGCAGGCGTGGCCGTCATCCTCGGACGCCATCTGTTCGACGACGAAATCGTGGCCGCGGGTGTTCTGCACGATGTGATGGAAGATTGCGGCGTGAGTTACGATTCGCTCCTCGGTCTTTTCGGGCAGCGAGTGGCCGACCTCGTGCGCGCAGTCACTGAGGCCGACAAGACGCTATCGTGGGAAACTCGTAAAAGGGAGTATCTCGACCAGCTCTCGCGGTCGCCGTGGGATGCACAGGCCATCGCGATCGCCGATAAATTGGACAATTTCGAGTCTATCGCCGTGTGCTCGCGCGAACACGGCAATCCGTGGGCGATGTTCCGACGGGGACGAGGCGCCCAAGTGGCGTACTTCGAGGAGTTCCTGCGCATCGCGGAAAATCGAGCTCCGCATCCGCTAGTCGACGAGCTACGGGAGGCGTTCCGCGAGATTAAGGATATTCCCGACGACGAGAACCAAGGTCGAACAGCAGGTAAGGAAGGCTAAGGTAGATCGGAGATTGAGGGCCATGCCGGAGTCGCCTGCGGACCGAGGACGTGGTCGACCATCGCGAGAAGGCTGTTGAGTAATGCTCCGGTTCCGCCTTTTTGAATCTGCGTAGTTGTACGATGGTGTCTCGGGTGTTTCAGAGCAGACAAGTCGCCCGTCTGCGCGACCTTGGACAACTGCGACGCGAGCGCCTTCAACGTCTGCGAATCTGGCTCACTGGAGTTGGTGGCGGTCGCAGCCACGGTCTGCGACATCTGACCGGCAACAGTGAGAAGTGCCGTCGGATCTTTCTGCGACAGATCGTGCAATTTTCCCATCAGAAGCCCCCACGGAGAGAACGTCGCCTCGCCCGCAGGGCCAAAACTCTGAACGGCCCCGGACGCAGTTCCCGCCACGCTCGTGTCACCCACACTCACAGACTCGGGCACGATGCTCACTGAGCTCTGCCCAAATGGACCTGATATTGTCATGGCGCTCTCACGCGGTGAAGTGGTCTCACGCACGAAGAACGGCATCAAAGGAAATAGCTTGAGCCGATTAATAGCACTCCACAGCTCACGGTCGGGGTGAGCGCGGTCGCTCCCCCCCCACCCGAAGCGGTGGTACATGGAAATAGCTTGCGCCGATGGGTCGTCCTGACGACGCGTCGTCTATTCCCAACGCCCCTCGACCCAGACCTTCCCGCGGGCTCGTTGCTCCCAATGCCCGTTCGAATATCGAGCATTCACCCGGGGTCGGCGTTCGTAATGCCCGCGCTGCCACTCATAACGCTGCCCTATCCACCGATAGTTACCGCCAATCCAGATCGTGTCCGAGTTCGGAGGAGGAGGCGGCGCGACCTCCGCCTGCGGGGGGGGCGGGGGCGGTGGGTTTTCCACGACGACCTCGTTGGATGGCGGGGGCGGCGGGGGACTGGCCACATACTCGGCAGGCGCAGTTCGCGCCTCGACGTAGCAGCCGCTTAGAACGCCCAATGCGAGCGAGAACGTGGATGCCCAAACGTACGAACGTGAAACCCTCATGATTCTTCTCCGGGCCGAATGGCGTTGCGTGGAGTTTCGCGCATCATCGCCACCGAAAGCGACCATTTTCTTTCCCTCCGAACGACACGCTAGCTATACGTGGACCTTGCTCGAGGCCCATCTACATGGGCCTACGCAAGGCGACATATGGGCCATAAGTTTCCCATTCTGTGTCCGCCACGTTCCGTTGCGAGACAAGTATTCACTCGTGGCCACCAAGGACTGAGAAGGCAGGCGAGCGATCGGGATTGCGCCTCCCCTCGCTGTGCGGGTCCAGTTCCACTCCAGTCCCCTCATCGCGCGGATTTCAATCGTCGGACGCGAGCTCGACCGAGCCCTTTCGCTCAATCTCATGAAACTTCGTATAGTCAATGAGGAGCCGGTCGTCTGGCCCATTGGATAGGACGTCTACGAACCGCGCGTGGAACACGACGTCCTTCGCTTCGTAGATGTGCCGTGCGTGGATGGTCTGCCCGGTCGTTCCGTCGAGTCCTGTCAGCGTCACGATGAATCGCGCCTTCTGAGAAATGAGGGATTCGGGGGTGTGCCCGAAGACGGGACTGCTCTCGTCGATCACGTGGGATGCGGTAAACGTAATCGTAAAAATGGGCGTATCGCTCCGGACCAGGCGGAGGTCATGAAGTCGACGCATCATTTCGCCCTCTTGGGACACCTCGGGCAGGAGCACGGAGAGCCGAAACGACGCTTCCACGATATCGTTGTCTCGCTCGTTCGCCATGCGAAGCATCAGAGTCGGCATTCCATGACGCTTGTCGACCACCAGGTACCGGCTAAACAGCACTCGAGCGGTCGGACGCGAAAATTTGGAGAACATGAGACCCGTGGCCATGGCGACCGCCAGCAATCCGACGAATGCCTCGAGCGTGACGACACAGCTCGCGAAGGGCGTTTTCGGCGACATAATGCCGTATCCGATCGTGGAAAACGTCTGGACGCTAAAGAAGAACGCATCGGCAAATGACCCTGGGCGAGCACCAGCGATCGAATCGTTCGCGAGGACATAGAATGTGGCGAACATCGCATTGACGACGACGTACGCGAGCGCGATGGCAGAAAGGACGTGAATCCAGGGCGCCACCATCAAGAAATGGTAAACATCTCCTGTCACGCGCCGTCGGCCGACGCGGATCACCGAGCCCCTAGTCAAGCGTGAACCTCCGGGCACGTTTTCGAGGGAGGGTGAAGGGGGTGCGCTCGCCATGGCTAGAGCACCTCACACTACAACATCGCCGTATGTTTCCTCGAATCTCGTGAGCTCCCGAAACCGGGCAGCGGCCCAGCAAGCGCGCGAAGTGCGCTACATCGACGCACACGATGGATGCCGATCCTTCGCACCTTCGTCAACAGACTGTCGACTTGAATTGCGCGGGACATCGCGCCTGCTGCTACGATGGGAGTGTCCATGATGCAGTCTCGAGCGCAAGACCAGCCCCGCGTGATCGGACGCTATATCCTCTATAGGGAGATCGCGTCGGGAGGCATGGCGACGGTGCACTTCGGGCGCCTGCACGGCCCGATGGGATTCTCCCGCACGGTCGCGGTGAAGAGGCTTCATCCTCAGTTCGCTCGCGACCAAGAGTTCGTCGCGATGTTCATCGATGAAGCGCGGCTTGCGGCGAGGATCCGTCATCCCAACGTGGTGCAGACGCTCGATGTCGTTGCGACCGAGGGCGAGCTCTTTCTCGTCATGGATTACGTGCAGGGAGAGTCGCTCGCGCGGCTTTGGCGAGCATCCCGGGCGGTCGATCAGATCCCGGTGCGCGTCGCATCGGCCGTCATTTGCGGTGCACTGCACGGTCTTCACGCGGCCCACGAAGCGACAGACGAACATGGAAAGCCGCTCGGCCTCGCACATCGCGACATGAGCCCTCAGAACATTCTTGTGGGCGTCGACGGGATTGCGCGCGTGCTGGACTTCGGCGTTGCGGTAGCGGCGGGACGCGTGCAATCCACGGGACAGGGCAAGATCAAAGGCAAGTTCGGCTATATGGCCCCCGAGCAGATTCAGGGACACGCGACGCGTCAAAGCGACATATTTGCGACGTCTGTAGTGTTGTGGGAAGTCCTGACCGGAATGCGCCTTTTTCCAGGCGATGATCCGCGCCAGGTGCTCGCCAAAATCCTGAGTGGCGAGATCACCAAGCCTAGGAAACTTGCTCCACATCTTCCCGTGGGCGTCGATGAAATCGTCATGCGTGGCCTCGAACGCGACGCTGCACGTCGCTACGCTACCGCTCGCGAAATGGCACTCGATCTGGAGGCCTGTCTCGGATTGGCATCCCCTTCCCAAGTGGGATCGTGGGTCGAAGCCTCGGCTCGCACTGAGCTCGCCAAACGTGCGGCGGCGATGGCCGAGATCGAGCATTCGTCATCGCAGGTCGTCGACGTCGCTACGCTAACTCGGTTCGCGGAAGGTGGATCGCCAGCCTCGGGCGTTTCCCTGTTGCCCAGCGACGGCCGGCGGCCTGGGGACGATTCGCTCGATGCGTCGCAATCGGAGACCGTGCACCACGGCTCGGTTCCATTGATGTTCGACCCGGCGCGACGCCGAGCACGAATTCGCAAGAGGGTCGTGCTCGGCGCAGCTGTCATCGCCGTGGTCGCTGGGGCAAGCGCGTTCGCGATCTCCGCCCTTCATAGTACTGCCGGATCAGGGATAGAGAAGTCCGAGTCCTCCGCGATGATCCAACCAGCGAGCGGGACGTCGCCCATCATCCCGCCATTGGAATCGACGCCGTCGCCTGCCGCTGCACTCCCGCCACATACCGAGTCGGACTTGTCGGCACGTTACGCTCCGGAATCATCGACTTCGTCCCACGCGACCAATACTGCCCCTCGGCCCCCACCCCCCTCCACGAGGCGAAGCCCCACACTCGATTGCGATCCTCCCTACTCGCTCGATGAGCAGGGCCACAAACATTGGAAGGACGCGTGTTTCCGAAAGTAGGTCTCCCCGTCGTGCGCGCACTCTCTTGGACCCCGCTCGTCGCCGTTCTGCTCGTCGTGCGCTCTGCTAGCGCCGACGGCACATCCGATTGCATTGCATCCTCGGAATCAGGCCAATCTCTTCGCGACAGTCATTCGCTGCTGGAGGCCCGAGACAAGTTCGCGGAATGTTCGCGCGACCTGTGCCCCCGCGCGATTCGACTCGACTGCATTCGACAACGGACGGAGGTGGCAGCCGCAATCCCGTCGGTTGTGTTCCGAGCGAAAGACTCGAAAGGAGACGAGCTGACCGAGGTCACGGTCACCTGCGATGGGTCGGTGATCGCCTCTCGGCTAGACGGCAAGGCCGTGTCGGTCGATCCGGGCGCCCACACATTTCGATTCGAAGGCGCTGGGTTCACTCCTTTCGACCGTAAAATAGTCGTAGGTGAGGGAGAAAAGAACCGCCTCGTCGTCGTCGAAACCGTGAGTGAAACGGCATCGACGCGGACCTCAGCGAACAATGCCAATGACGACACGGCATCCACAACGAGCTCTCAATCCGCGAGTCCCGAGGTTGTCAACCCGGCACCGTTTCCGATGGCAAGCGTCATTGTGGGAGGGATTGGAGTCGCGGCGGCGGTGCCAATGGCCATATTTTGGCTCGCTGGAACGAACGACGTTCGAGATATGAAGGACACATGCGCGCCCTCAGCGGGAGGAGCTGGCTGCCCGGCGAGCCGCGTCGATTCAGACCGGACGAAGCTGGTCGTGGGCGACGTTTTCATGGGTGTTTCTCTCGCAGGAATCATCACTGGCGCCGTCTTGTATTTCACTCGTTCGATCGACCATTCAAACCACGAAGCGGGCGCATCCACCGCCCTGCTGCGTTGGGACGCCACACCCGTTCCTGGTGGAGCGATGGCGACGGCCGCAGCCCGTTTCTAGAAGGGCGGCGTCTTTCGGCCGATCCCTTCGCGATCCCGACGTCGAGCGTGCTCGCGTGCAGGAAGTACGCTCCGCGCGGCTCGCCGCCGGCCTCGCTCGGTTTCGACCGAAAGACACCGACCTTCAAGATGTTGACGCCGTCCTTGGGGCTGTTATAGAAGCGGCCGTCGGTGGCTCGTACGGCGTGTTGCCGCCGAGTGCGCCGATCGTGCTGGGTCGTAGGGAAGCCGGTGAAAGCCCGGCACGGCCCCCGCCACGGTGACCGGGAACGACCTCGGGTACAGCCACTGGAGCGACTTAATGCTCTGGGAAGGATCCGAGGGAGGTGGCGCTTTCGCCATACCCGGAAGTCCGGAGACCGGGCCCAAGCATGCGCTCTCCTATGAAAGTCCGCTCCGGGGTCGGTGCGGCGCGAGGGTTCGATGCAACGACAATTTGGCCTGATTGCGGCGCTATTTGTGTTCTGCCCGTGGTTGGCAGCCTGCAATAACGACGACGTAGTGATTCTTCCGAGCGGTGATGCAGATATCGCCGACTCGGCCGACAGCAGTCTAAGTGCCCTAGCGGACAGTGGTGTGCCCGATGCCGCACCCGACGCCACCGCCAGCACACCAGACGCAAGCGCGCCCAATGCTGATAGCAGCTCCATGAGCGATGCACCCGATGGTGCGACGGACGCGAACAGCGCCGCCGACGGAAATGGTGTCACGCCCCAACTGCTTCTCTCGTACAACGGAAGCTCGCAGAGCGAGCTCGTGGTTGTCGATGTGGGGTCCCGCGCGGTCTCCGGACGGCTCTCATACCCCGGTTACATCGGAACGACGTACGTGGGCGCCACTAGTCCGTGGCTCCTCGAGCAAGCCCAAGACATTGTTGCAGCGCTTGATCCGTTGCAGCCGTGGCTGGTGCGAGGCTCGTGGAATGTGTCCCTCGCGGATGCCATCGACGGCGGAGCGCCGAGCTCCGATCCAGTGGCCGTTGTTATCGCCGCGGGAACGAAAGCCTATGTGCTTCGTTACACTCGGAACGAGATTGCCGTCATCGACACGTCGCATGGCGGAGCCGACGGCGCGACTGCAATGGGGTCCATCGATTTGAGCGCCGAGGTGCAAGCGAACGGCGACGGCTTCGTGGAGATGACCGCGGGCGCATACGATCCGGGTCGAGGGCGCGTGTACGTGCTTCTCGCAAACATCAATCGTACGCTCGTCGCGAACGACGGTTTCACGCTGCTATGCGCGAACACTCGGCCAACGGTCGTCGCGATCGACGTCGCAACCGACACGCTCATCGACCTCAATGGGGCAGCGGACGGCGTGGGGATTTCCCTCAGCGGATACGATCCCGCTTGGGGCCAAGCGGCCATGGTGTACGACAACGCATCCGACAGGCTTCTCGTGCTTCATGCGGGGTGCAACGTGTCGGAGGATGGCGGCGCAATCGGAGCCCTACAGGGTCGGGGCATCGAAGAGGTATCGCTCTTCGCGGCAACCACGCGAACGCTCCTGGACCTCACGGACGCTGGGTATCCGCAGTCGCTCGTATATATCGACGCGAATCGCGCGATCGTTCAACTCGACACGGCATACACATGGGACCCGACGATTCCAACACTCGGGTCCCCCATCGCCAACGCCCCCACCGCCTACGACTGGGATGGTCACGGGAACTTGGTTGGCATCGCACCGCGCAATGGCGCGGACGGCGGACAGGTCGGGTGGAATGTCGTTTCAGTACCCGTGGCAGGCGGCGAGGTCATCACACTTGTGACGGACCCGTTCTCGCTCTCTGGCGGATTCGTCTCGGGCGCTCAGCTTTGGCCGAGACCGTGACTTCGTGCGCGCAGGCACCCCGAAGGTCGGTGTGTTTCGGTCGATCCCTTCGCGATCCCGGTGTCGATCGTCCTCGCCTACGGGAAGTAGGCTCCGGGCGACTCGCCACCGGCCTCACTCGGTTTCGGCCGAAAGCCACCGGCCTTCTCGGCGTCGTCATGATCGCAGCCGTCGAAATCGCGTGCGGCAGTGCGCGTACCGAGGCACTTCCTGTAGACACAGCTCCCGATGACTCCGCGATGCTCGCGGATGCGGAACTCACCGAACCGATAGTCGACTCGGGCGATCCTGGAGATGGGGCCGACACATCGTCTGTCGTTACGCTCGACGGCAACGCCGAGACCCCGAGTCTCTTCGTGACCGGTGTTGAATCGTTCACGCAGGGCGAGTGCGCTGGCTTCGGTGCGGCCTCGATGCCCTCGGTGGTCGAAGGCCCCCCCGTCGGCGGTGGGGCCATGCAAGGCAGCACCGATGTCGTGTCCTTGGGTGGGGGAGGCTCGATTGTTCTGTCGTTCGAGCCCAGCGCCATCGTCGACGGTCCGGGACCTGATTTCATCATCTTCGAGAATCCATTTCTCATCGGCGGCAACCCGAACGATATTTACGCTGAACCAGGTGAAGTGAGCGTCAGCGACGATGGGGTGACGTGGAAGACTTTCCCTTGCGCGCCGACGATCAGCCCGTCAGCGCCGACAGGCGTCTCAGGGCCCTACGGCTCGTGTGCCGGCTGGCATCCCGTCTATTCCAATCCGAGCAATGCCATCTCCCCATTCGATGCTTCGAAGGCGGGTGGGGATCCGTTCGATCTCGCTGACCTCGGTGTGGCACGCGCTCGTTACGTACGTATCGTGGATAAGACCGACGAGTCGTGCCCCGATTCCGCCGAACGTCCGACGACCAACGGCTTCGATCTCGATGCTATCTCGATCCTGAATCTCGCGCAGCCCTGAGAGCCGGACGTGAGCTTGCCTTCAGTGCCGCTCGACGTCTCGGACAGGTCGAACTACTGGCTAGCGGTCCTAGGGTGGACCGTAGCGTCGTGGACCACGGGCGGAGTCGCCCACGCACAGGTACAGGAGGTCGATGTGCGGGGCTCTCGAGCGGGGGACTTCGTGGAGATAGCGCGCGAGGGCGATTCACTCCGCGAGCTCACGGATGCCGCAAGCCTCGTCGAACCCCTTCCAGGAGTGCACGTCAGGCGTCTCGGCGGGGACGATTCGTTTTCGACCATGAGCATTCGAGGTTCATCTTCGAACGAAGTGGCGGTGATTCTGGCCGGAGTGCCTCTCTCCGGGGGTGCCGACCCCTCTCTCGATCTGTCGTCGCTTCCCTTGTGGCCTGGAGCAGTCGCACGAGTTCATCGCACATTCGCTCCAGCATCGCTCGGACCGGGTTCGCTTGGCGGTACCCTGGTGATCGATCCGATGCGGCCGACTTCCCCGGTGGCAACGGAGGCCTGGGTCGCCGCGGGTAGCTTTGGTTCGCGCCGCCTCCGCGTCGGAAGCACGCTCGATATTGGGTCTGGCGCACGCGTCGCGGCCGCTGTGAGCGCATCACGATCGGACGACGACTTCACATATCTCGATCCCCTCGCGTCGACGGCCGGCCGCGACGTCTACGCCGTTCGTCAGAACGCCAGTCACGCTGCGGCTGACGCGCTGGTTTCTTGGTCGGTGCCCATTCATCTTGCCAATCGTGACGGCGCGCTCGTGGTCACGACTCTCTGGCAAGGGAGACATCAAGGCCTGCCCGGCACCGTGCTCGCTCCCACTCCGCTCGCATTCCTCGACTCCGACCGTGAGCTCGGCTCAGCTGAATTGACGTGGTCAGGCGGCGAAGGCACGTGGAGCGCCCGCGGTTGGGGCAAGCGTGAGGGCTCGCATTTGCGTGACGAGTCAATCATCGCCGGCCCAGGCCCCACTCAAGCCGACGACGCGGTCGCAGCCGTTGGCGGGTCTTTGGGGTGGCGCCGGCGCTGGGCTCAAGCCGCGGGCATGGAGATCCACCTCGACGGGAGCAGCGAGCACTTCGCTCCCGGTGCACGTGTCGGAGCGTCCGAGCCTCCGGACGCAAGACGCTCTTCTCTGGGAGCAGCAATTGACGTCGAAGGGAGCGTTCGTCAGTCGCTCACGTGGTCGGGTGCAGCACGGCTTGACTCATGGTTCGACGGCTCCCGAGACGAGACCGATCGCGCCCAAGTATTGCCTACAGGACATCTCGGACTCGAAGCGCAGATCGACCAGTTTTCGGCTGCGGCGCACGCGGGACAGACCGCGCGCCCTCCGAGCTTCGTAGAGCTCTATGGTGACCGAGGATCATTCGTTGGAAACGCGACGCTTCGCCCGGAATCTGCGTGGACCATTGACGCGGGACTACGACGTTCGCTTCGCCCTCTCGGCATGCGTGTCGCCGCGGAGCTGGTCGGATTTATCTCGTGGGCGCAAGATCTCATCACGTTCGTTCCGATGGGGGCATACGGCCGCGAGGTCGCGACGAATATTGGCCGCGCTCGCGTGCTCGGTGCGGAGTTCAACGCGAGGGCCGCCGCGGGACCTCTCGAGCTTCGCGTTTCCTATACGGGCCTTTCGACCCAAAATGAGGCGGCATGCACGGCGCAGATCGGCCCGTGTGAACGCCCTCCGCTGCCAGGAAGGCCCTCAGACGACCTCGTGTCCGACCTAGTCTTTCGCGTCGATCGATGGATGGCCCGCGTAGGGGTCGACGCGACGAGCGGGCTCGACGCCGACCTCACGGGCCATGCACCGGTCCCCGCTCGAGTCCTCGTTTCCGCTGGGGCTCGGCTCGACCTCGGTCCCGGTGTGCGCCTCTCTGTCGACGTTCGAAACCTCTTCGACGTCCGAGTCGGAACCTACGACGGAGTCCTTGGTCCGGCCCACGAACCCATCGGCGACTCCTACGCATACCCGCTTCCCGGACGATCCTTTCTCGCTACCGTTCGCTTCTTGCGCCCCGCCGAGCAGACACCATGAGAAGAGCTTTCGCGATCACAATCGCCATGATCGAGCTAGGGGGATGCGGGGGCTCATCGACGCCTGCCTCGAGCTGCAGAGGGAATTCTGCCGACGCGTTGTGGGTGGCCAGCGACTACGTATCCGCCGAGGTCGGAGGGCTCTCGCTGCTCGAAGGCGTCGTTTCTCAAGCGAGCGGAATCGACCTCGGAGGGGATCCGGCATTGGCGGTTTCGCGCGGAAGAGCATTTTGCGTCGTTCGAGATCAAAATGCGCTCGTTGAGCTCGAACCCCGTTGCGGAACTCCCATTTCGAGGGTTCTCGTCCCTTCCCCGGCGGGGGCGACCGGTGCCCTCGACCCGCAAGACGTCGGCGTCGCACAGAACGGCTCCCTATGGGTCCCACTGTTCGAAGTGCCGGCTTTGGTCGTCATGTCCACCAGTGGCGCCCTCTCCCGATCGCTCGATCTTTCTCCCTACGATAGCGACGGCAATCCCAATGCCAGTTCCATCGCCATCGTCGATACCCATCTCGGCGAGAAGGCTTTCGTCGTGCTCGAGCGTCTCGACGCCCAGTTGATACCGTATCAGGCGGCGTGGATGCTTAGAATCGATGTGGCGACTGGCATCGTCGAAGGCCACACCGAGCTCGCGGGTCGAAATCCATTTGGGCCTATCGTCGCGGAAGGCGGTGCTCTCTGGCTGTCTGATCCGGGAAGCTGGAGCGATGCGAACGAAGCGAACGCGGGTGTGGAACAATTCGATCCGGAAACGGACGCGACGTCGCTCGTCGTCGCCGAATCGGCGCTCGGTGGAAGCGTCGTCCAAGTCGCCGTGTCGGCATCTTGCGGCGTGGCGATAGTCGCCGATTCCACAAGCGAGAACGCGACCTCCCTCGTGACCTTCGACGCGAATGACGGTACCGTGCTCTCGGCGGCGGCCAATTCGCCCCTGACGACCCCGGGTTATGACCTCGAGGGTCTCGACGTCGTCGGGGGCATGGTCGTGGTGGGAGACCGCCGCAGGGCAGACCTCGGATACCCCGTACACGTCTTCGGCATGACCGATTCGTGCGTTTTGTCGCTGCAAAGAGACCTCGTTCTGGCGCTCCCGCCGGTCTCCGTGCGTCAAGCTCCATGACCAGGATTACGCCGATTGCGTCGGTCAGCGGTCGCACGCGGGGCGGTCGCGTCTATACTCGCGCCAATGCGTACGTTCGATCGTTTCGCGAAGGCAGGCACGTTGCTCCTCGCATTCGCCCTCTCTAGCTTTCTCGCTTTCCGCCTCCAGGGCGGAGGCCTATGGCAAGGGCTGGCACCGGCGGTGGCGGCGGGGTCCCTCTCGGCGGATTCCGCGGGAACCACATACGACCTAACGCAGCTTCGAGTCGTCAACGACGTCCTGAAGAATGTTCGCGAGCGATATGTCGATCCTCGCAGGGTCAAGCCCAAGGAGATGTTGCTGTCCGCGCTGGACAACGTTCAGAAGGACGTAGCGCAGGTCATCGTAATTCGTGACGAGGGGGAACCATCGAAGGTTCGGGTGAGAGTGGACACCCACGAGAAAGAATTCCGGGTCGACGATGTCGTAGCCCCGTGGGATGTGAGCTCGCATTTGCGCGACGTGTTCATGTTCCTGCAGGAAGGACTCCGCGGCACAGACGTCAATCTGCGTGAGGTCGAATACGCGGCATGCAACGGAATGCTGCACACGCTCGATCCTCACTCCGTGCTGCTCTCGCCGGATGCCTACAAGGAGATGAACCTATCGACTCAAGGGCAATTCGGTGGTCTCGGCATCGTCATCTCCATCCGGGACCAGCAGCTCACGATCATGAACCCGATGCCCAACACTCCGGCCGGACGCGCCGGACTGAAGAAGTTCGACCGCATCACCAAGATCAACGGCGAATCGACGCTGAACATGGGCCTGAGCGAAGCGGTCAACCATTTGCGGGGAGCGCCAGGCACCAAGGTGACTGCGTGGGTGCACCGCGACGGAAGCGACGGATGGCTCGGGTCAAAACCTTTCGAGCTGACTCGTGAGATCATCCACGTGGATTCAGTCGTATATCGAATGCTCGACGGCGGAATCGGATATGTCCGCCTCAAAGCGTTCCAGGCGAACACGACGAGCGATCTCGAACTTTCCCTCACGAACATGAAAAAGGGCGGGGAATTGCGCGGACTGATCCTCGACCTGCGAGGCAATCCGGGAGGTTTGCTCGACCAGGCCGCCAAGGTGGTCGATACGTTCGTCCGCGAGGGACCGATCGTGGCCACGGTCGGCAATCCGAGCGAGGGCCGCGACGAGAAGTCAGCACATGCAGACGGCACGGAACCCGATTACCCCCTCGTCGTGCTCGTCAACGGGGCGAGCGCGAGCGCTAGCGAGATCGTCACTGGGGCGCTCAAGAACCATGACCGAGCGGTCATCGTGGGAGAAACGACGTTCGGAAAGGGAAGTGTGCAGCTCGTGTTCACGGACCTTCCCGACAAAGCTGCCCTCAAACTGACCATCGCCCAATACTTGACCGAACCGGGGGACGTATCGATTCAGGGCGTGGGAGTGACTCCCGATATCGAGCTCGTCCCCATGACTGTCGATCCCCTCGAGATGGACCTCACGGGTGACACTGGAGCGGTCAAGGAGCGTGACCTGTCGCGCGCGCTGTCGAACGTACGTGCCAAAGAGGGAGTCCGCCCGACAGAAGTCCTGCGATACGCCCTCTCCAATGGCGAGCGCATCGAAATGAGAGAAAGGGGTGGGGACGTCGACGACAACACCGTCACCGACTTCCCCATTCTATTCGCTCACGGACTTCTGTCGCACGTACGCGCGGGCAAGCGCTCCGATCAGGTGAGACAAGCTCACTCGTTTATCGCTGACGCGAGGAAATCCGAGGTCGACAAAGTTGCCAATGAGCTCAAAGCGATGGGGGTCGACTGGACCGACGCTCCCTCCGACACGCCGAGCTCGCAATCGCACGAACCTCCTCCCGGCGTCGAAGTCAAAGTGGATACTGACCGGCCGAACAACGAGGTGCAAGCCGGAGATTCCATGAACCTGCGCGTCACGGTGACCAACAAAGGACCGACCCCGCTCTTCCGCCTTTACGCCGTCACCAAGAGCGAGAATCCCCTTCTCGATCACAAGGAGCTCGTCATCGGCAAACTCGATTCAGGCAAATCCTACGTAGCGTCAGCGCCCGCGGGTTGGTGCGACTTCAAAGGTCACAAATTCGGCTCTTCGTCTCTGCCTCCGAAGGACACTCCGCGCGTCTGCCTGATCCCGAAGGATGCGCTGCTTAGAGCCGACGGAGTGAAGTTTCAGTTCGACGAGGCTCGCGGTCACGCACCGGCCGACGCTGAGCTGCGCACCAGCATCAAGTCCATTGAACGCCCGATATTCGCCTATTCCCACGAGATCATCGATAACCGCCATGGCAACGGCGACGGACGTGCCCAACGTGGGGAGGGTCTTACGATGTTTCTCACGGTGAAGAATGCAGGTAAAGGTCGCTCGTTTGACACGATGGCCAATCTCCGAAATCTCTCTGGTGAGGGAGTGCTGCTGCACGATGGTCGGTTCGATCTCGGATCTATGGCCCCAGGAGATACCAAGCGTGTCGCGTTCACGTTCGACGTAGAACCTGCGCTGTCCGAATCGGAAGCGACTCTCTCTCTATCTATTCGCGACGATGAGCTGCGCGAAGGCGTGGAGGAGAAAGTCCGAATTCCCATCGCAGCGCCCCTTGCCGTTACGGCGGGGGGAGGGAGTGAGCGTGCACGAACGACAGGCGCGGACTTGCGTGGCGCCCCAGAAGCGTCGGAAAAAGTATTTGCCCGCCTAACCCCGGGGACGGCGGCCGATGTCCTCGGGACGGTCAATGGATTCCTCAAGCTTTCGCTCGGCAACGGCAGATTTGCGTTTGCTCGGCCGTCTGACCTCGATCCCGGTGGAGTCCCCGCTGCGACCGTCGCCCTCGAGGATACGATGGCCCATGCCCCTCCGGCGCTCGATATTCCTCAACCCGAGCTAGCCACCACAAACAGTCACACGGTCGTACGGGGAACCGCGAGCGATGACGCACGGTTGCTCGATGCGTTCATTTTCGTGGGAGCGCGCAAGGTCTTTTATCGTTCCAATCGCGACGGAGCCGATCCCAAGCGTATGACGTTTGAAGTCGATGTCCCGCTGCGACCGGGAGTCAACGTGGTCACCGTCATCGCTCGAGAGAACCCGGACACCACGACGCGGCGGACGTTCATCGTTCGCCGCGATGGGCCCAAAGGAGAGCTTTTGGCCACTCCGAAAATGGATGATGAACTGAGTGAGTCGAGCGGTGGAGATGAGGAGTAGGTTCGACCGATCATGAGCGCCCCCGTTCGTCTTCACATCAACGTCGACCACGTTGCGACACTGCGAAATGCCCGAGGCACGACCTATCCCGACCCGGTCCATGCAGCTGAGATTTGTCTCGCCGCTGGCGCCGATGGCATCACCGCCCACCTGCGCGAAGATCGGAGACACATCGTCGACGATGATGTCGAAAGATTGCGAGCGGCTCTGCTGCGAGCTTCGCGAACGTTCAACCTCGAAATGGCTGCCACTGGCGAGCTCGTATCCATCGCAACAAGGATTCGTCCGGAGGCGTGCACGTTAGTTCCCGAGAGGAGACAAGAGCGAACAACCGAAGGAGGGCTGGACGTCGTCGCTGGTGGGCGGCAGCTCGAGCGCCATGTTCGCGATCTCGTCGAGGCGGGCATTCGCGTAAGTCTGTTCATCGCCGCCGACCCTGAGCAAATCGACGCATCGCATGCTCTCGGCGTGGCTCAAATTGAGATCCACACCGGTGAGTATGCGCACGGCCGGCCCGGAGAGCTTGCGCGGATCGAATCTGGAGCGAAGCGCGCCCAAGCGCTCGGCTTGGCGGTCGCCGCCGGACATGGCCTGACGCAAGGGCTCGTTCCAGAGCTTGTGGCGATTGGGCCGATCGAAGAGCTCAATATCGGACACGCCGTCGTCGCAGACGCGCTGTTCGTGGGTCTCGGCGGTGCGGTCGAAGGGTTTAGAGAGAGCATTCACCGAGGGCTCGCTGCTCGCCCTAAGTGAGGAAATCGACGTGACTCCCATCCTGTCACGCGCCCAAATGCGCGCGTTTGATCGCCATGCGATCGAGCGCGCACAAATACCAGGCATCGTGCTCATGGAAAACGCCGGCCGGGGTGCGACCGACGTGGTCGAGCGATGTGTGCTCGGAGGCAACTCAGCGAACAAGCGGGTGGTCATCGTATGCGGCACCGGAAATAATGGCGGAGACGGTTTCGTCATGGCGCGGCACCTTGCGCTTCGGGGCGCGTCGGTCTCCGTTCTCGTCATCGGCGATGCGGCACGCGTGAATTCGGACGCGCGTGTGGCGCTCGACGCCTGGATCGGACTCGGGGGAGTCTATCGGTCGATGAATCCCGAGACGCCGGCCAGCGCGTGGGTGGAAGCGCTCGTGAACGCCGACGTGATCGTCGATGCGCTCTTTGGAACGGGGCTCGAAAGGCCCGTGATAGGCCCCTTTGCAGACGCCGTTCACGCGATGAACAACGCGCCCGTACCTCGTTTTTCGGTCGATCTCCCGTCTGGGCTCGATGCCGATACCGGGCAAGTTCGCGGGGCCGCTGTTCGAGCCACGGCTACGGCAACCTTCGCGCACCCGAAGCTTGGCCTCCTCACGCCAACCGGCGCGTCCCTTTCAGGCCAGGTGTTCGTCGTGGACATCGGCGTCCCAGCTTCTCTCGTCTACCACGTCGGAGTCGCGGCGCAGAAGCTCGAAGCCAGCGATCTGCGCTCTTGGATCGCCCCTCGCGATGTCGGTGCGCACAAGACGACGGCGGGTCACGTTCTCGTTCTCGCAGGTTCGCGTGGCAAGGCCGGAGCAGCGCAGCTCGTCGCTCGCGGCGCGATGCGAGCTGGTGCCGGACTTGCGACCATCGCTACCTGGCCGAAGGCTGCGCGATCGGTCGAGGAGGGCTCTCTCGAGGTGATGACGCTCCGACTCGACCCACACCGTATCGCCGGGAGCGTCGATTCGGCACTGAAGGGGAAAACCGCCGTCGCCATCGGACCTGGGTTCGGAGTGACCGACGACGCGCACGAAGCCGTCCTCCACGTCATCCAAACTTGGCAGGGACCGCTCGTTGTCGACGCCGACGCGATCACACTGCTCGCATCCGCCCCGGAGGCACTGAAGGACGCCTTCCAGGCCGTGATCACCCCGCACCCGGGAGAGCTCGGACGCCTGCTCGGGAAGTCGACGCACGATATCGAGGAAGACCGTTTCAGCTCCGCGCGAGATGCGGCGCGTGCGACCGGAGCAGTAGTCGTTCTCAAGGGAGCGCATTCCATCATCGCATCGCCGGATGGCAGACTCGCCGTCTCCCCTATTGCCTGTCCCGTCTTGGCTACTGCCGGTTCGGGAGACGTGCTGACAGGCATCGTTTCGGCCTTGGCGTGCTCGCTGGCTCCGTTCGAGGCAGCATGTGCGGGAGTGCTTCTGCATGGTCTCGCGGGCGAAGAGTGGTCGCGCGAGCACGGGAACGCGGATCGGGGGATGCTTGCGAGTGAGCTCGCGGATGGACTGCCTAATCGGATAGCTACGTGGAGAAAAGTGGTCATGAACTGTCCCGAGGAGCCTGCGCCAGCTGCCTCGAGGCGGAGGTAGTCCCGCCCTCATTCAGGGATATGGGCCGCAGGGCCGCAAAGATGGGCGGGAACGAGAGAGCCGAGCAAGCATCCGCTTCGCTGACTTGAATTCACGACCTTTGCGGCTCTGCGGCTTTGCGGCCTTCGCCTTCTCTTTTTTCCGCTCAATCCGTCCTGACTTCATGGTCGATCGTCTCGCCTCAATGCGCCGCTCCAAGCAATGTCTGAAATGTGATTCACTAGGTTTTCGACGCGAGCAAGCGCGAATAGGAGATCGCTCAATCGATTGAGATAGACGACCACCTCTTGTCTCGGCGCTGGGTCCGACAGCGCCACGACCAAGCGCTCGGCCCGACGACACACCGTACGCGCGACATGCAGGCTGGCCGCCTGACGAGAGCCTCCCGGAAGGATGAACTGAGTGAGCGGCGGGCACCTTTCCGCAGCTTCGTCTATCGCCTTTTCGAGACCCGCGATATCGCGTTCGTCAACGAGCTCAAGCTCAATCGGTCCGCTGCGTCCGGGCGCACAAGCGAGCTCCGCGCCGAGCGAAAACAGGCTCGCCTGGACTCGACCGAGAACAGCATCACTCCGTAGGTCGAGTCCCCATGCCCGAGCTGATCCGAGCGCGGCATTCGTTTCGTCCACCGTTCCAAAAGCTTCAACGCGTGCACTGGCCTTCGACACCCGCGCCCCGCCGAGAAGGCCCGTGGTACCGTCGTCGCCCGTCTTGGTGTAGAGCTTCATCTCTTGGAGGCTGACGTGTGTGGCGAAGCAGCGCAAGGCCCTCCACACTGAGTGTTCAAGAGCGATGAAGTGCGGCATTCCACGTCTGCGCTTGGGTGGAGACGTATTCGCGGTAGAATTCGAGTGCCGCCGTGACTGTGTCGTCGGCGGTCGACGCCTCTCGCTTCATGTCATCCGCGGCGCTGCTAGCGCGATCGGCGGCGTCCTTGTGCATCGTCGCATCGGCTTCGAGACTGGCCTTTTGCGCGTCTGACATACCACCCATCAGCTTCGCCATCGCGGAGCCAGAGTCTCCCGTTCCCTTGAGCAGTGCACCCCAGTGCTCGTCTCGCATTCGATCTGCGCTCGTCTCGCCGCCCCCGTTGAGCGCCACGGCGCCTGCCGCGATCGATCCGGCTCCCTGAAGGACTCCGCCGACGCATGACCAAACCGACGACTCCCGAATGCTGCTCGCCTCGTTGCGCATCGATTGGACCTCGCTCGCCTCCTCCGTCTCTTGCTGCTGTCGCTCTGCGGCTCTCGTTTCGTCATCGGCGTGGCGCTCGACCTCTCCGTTGTCGACTGCCATCCCAGCGATCTCGGCGCCGACATCTCCCGATGACTCGATGCCTGCGCAAGGCGGCGGCAACAGGGACGGCGCCGACAAAGCACCCGCGGAAGCTGCGTTTGGGCTGGCCGACGTCATCGCCTCGACCGACGAGGAGCCGACAGATCCAGTGCACAATATACTCATGGAGCAATCCGTTCGACGTTAACGAATGGCCGTTGGCACAGCCGATATCTCAGTTTGATTATTGGTCTCGACGCTGCCGACGATCGATTCCGCCTGACGCTCCGCCGACTTGTCCTCGCCATTCAGGGTTTGGATCTCGTCGTCAATGAGGCGTCCCAATCGCGATTTCGTCTGCGTGTCGGCCACAACGTCGGCCGACGCACTCTGTTCCTCGGCCCGGAAGTCTCCGACCCGCAGACCCACAGCACCAGAGGCGATGGTCGCTGCGCCGGAGGTAGTTGTCGCGACAGCGCCCGCGCTGCTAACGGCTCGGAGCCCGGCCGACGCCGCAGTGGACGCTAGGTTCGCACCCATCGTCAGCACGGTGCCGCCGATCTCGAGCCCAAGGCCGATCTTGGAAGACCACCCGCGACCGAGGAGACCATCGAGACATCCGGTCTCCGAAACAGTCATTCCACCCGCGGAGACAAAGAGCGCCACAGCAACGACAGTGCCCCCCGCGGCGCCCGCTGTGACAATGGTCGCCGCAGCGGACCCGACCACGGCAGCTACTTTGGCTACGACGAGGAGCCCCTGCTCGAGATCGTTCCAAAACGCTGGACTCTGCCAAGCGGCTTCGGCATCGCTGCTCACGTCCTCCAGTGCCTTACCAAATCTCCCACTGGAGAGGTCGCTCACAGCATCCTCCAACACCTTCCCGATGCTGGAGAAAAACCCGCCACCGCTATTGGCCTCGGCAGCGGCGCGCCTGGCGATGTCGGCGCGCCAATCCGCGATGGCCTTATCCTGTTGCGACTTGAGCATTGTAACTTGGGTCTTTCCGTCCTCCATCCCGTCCGAGCGGAGTTTCGAGACCGTAGCGTACAGTTCCGACATCGCGTAGTTGAGGACCACTCCGGACATCGGCTGAGAGCTGGAGAGAAGAACGCCTTGACTCGCCGCAGGTAGGGCCGTCGCCAAGGGCGGAGTATACGGAGAAGATGCAGCTGTCGAACTTACGACCGTGGTCATGCGCGCCGCCGCTCAGCGTCGACGAGCGACTGGAGGTCCTCGTCCTTCGTGCGCTCTGCGACCAGGGCGGCCTGCTCGATCGCATCGATTGCTTCCTGGGATTGCCCTCGGGACCTCAGGATACGTGCTCGCGCGAGATCACACCGGGGTGTCGACCGGGCCACTTCGGATGCGGCTCCGTAGAGCTCGAGGGCGATCGAATGTTGTTCGCGGGCTTCGTGACATGCCCCAAGTGCGAGCCATCCTCGCTCATCGTGGGGGGCCACGTGGATCATCGCACGAAAGACGACAATGGCTTGTGCGATGCGTTCTTGGGATAAGAGCCAGTGGCCAGTAGCGTAGAGAGCTTCGACCGCTCGTGTGCTGGTTGCGCGACGGGATTGGGTTTGGAACATGACAATCCTCAGTGCCCGATATTCTGAGCGATCTTGTCCGCCTGATCGTCGAGCGATTGCATCATGTTCGTCGTGAGCTCGATAGCCGTCTGGCGCTGCGACATGAGAGACTGAAGACTGATCATCGCGAGCTCGGAGTTGGAATTCATATCGTCGTGCGCACTCTGAACCGATGCGATGAACCCCTGACCCTCGGCCTCCCCGTAATTCATATCCCCCCGCGGATCGGTGTGCTTCGGCGGATACTTGGCTTCGTCGATGAATCCCGGCCCCCCCTGAAGCTTGTTCGGATCTCCCCCGGAACCAGAATACACCATATCGTTATAGGTCTGGGTCAACGCGCCGAGCTCGGGGTTGTTAGGGTCAGAGGTCTTGAGACTATTGATGTAGTCGCCAAGCGCATTCTCGGCCGCAATGATCTGAGTGGAGTCCGAGCTTCCGTTCGCGAGCGCCTTCATGGACGAGAGAACCTGCCCGAGCTGTTCGAGCTCAGAATTGGTTTGCTCCTGAGAGTCAAGACCAGACTGTATTTGACTGTCAATCGATTGCAGACGACTCTGACAGTACGCGAGCAACCCTTCTGGACTAAGGGTGGCACTTCCGGTCGATGAGCCGACCGACGTCCCGCCGACCGCGGCGCCGTAGGGATTGATGGAACCGGTGGAAGAAGACACGTTGGACATGGGAGCGTTCCTTTCTCAGGGTTCAGGCGCGGATACCGGAACGCGAAGGTATGGTTGGGACGACGAGACGATCCATTTCGTCGAACCATTCTTGTGGGATGGCTCGAGGCATATCGCTCTCTCGAAAGAGCGACTCCTTGGATTGAGCCAGACCCCTATTTTGCAGATCGATCTCGCGCCGAATGGAGTCGAGCCGAGCTTTCGAATCCGTTGCCATAGTACCCTCCTTGCAGGTGTGCCCCCCCTCTTCGACCAGCTGCGCGGATGGTTGCTATGGACTCGCGCTGCCAACGCCTCGGCAGCGTTGCTCGCTGAGCTATGAACGTTAGACGTCGACGATCATCGATTGAGCACGTGGATCGCATGCCCGAGCGCGTGCTCGCACGCTTCCATCAACGATTCGCCCAAGGTCGGGTGCGGATGGATGGTGAGCGCGATATCCTCAGCAAACGCATGCATCTCGAGAGCCAGAGCTGCTTCGCTGATCAGGTCCGTCGCTGACGGGCCGACGATATGTACGCCGAGAAGCTCGTGCGTGTCTTTCTTCACGACGACTTTGACAAATCCTTCCGTCTCCATTGCAGCCATTGCGCGCCCAAGCACGCTGAACGGGAGTTTGCCTATTCGCACGTCGATCCCCTTCTCCCGCGCGCGATCCTCGCTAAGCCCCACGCTGCCGATTTCGGGATCGGTGAATATCGCCGCAGGTATCGCCACCCAGTCCTTGGTCGACTTGTGGCCCGCAATGACCTCGGCCGCGATCACGCCCTCCTTCGTAGCCTTGTGAGCGAGCATCGGGTGGCTCGTACAATCGCCGACTGCGAAGATGCCTGGGACGTTGGTCTGCCCCACGGCGTCCGTCGGGATGAATCCCCTCTCGACTCGAACACCGACATTCTCGAGCCCCAGCCCCGATCCATTGGGTCGCATTCCGACCGCAACGAGAACGGTATCCGCTACGACCGTCTCCTCCTTCCCGCCGCCTGGATCGATGCGCACGGAGACGGATCCGTCGGCCTGTTCTTCGTATCCGAGCGCCTTGGTCCCCTTGAAAATCTTCGCCCCGTCTTTGACGTAGTGCCGCTCCACGACGGAGGTGAGGTCCGCATCGATCCCCGTGAGGAGCGTCGGAAGCGCTTCGACCACCGTCAGATCGCTCCCGAGGCGTTGGTAGACGCCTCCCAATTCCATGCCGATGACGCCGCCTCCGATGACAAGCAAACGCTTTGGGACCTGGCGCAGACTGACGGCCTCTTTGGCTCCGATGATCTTCTTCCCGTCGAACTTAAACGCGGGGATCTCGACGGTCGATGAACCGGTCGCGACCACGATCGCCTTTTTTGCCTCTACGGTTTCCGTTTGACCCTCACGGTTGCGAATCGCTACGGTCCTCGCGCCCGTTACCGTTGCTTCCCCGGCGATGAGCTCCACCCCATTCGCTCGAAATAGCGACCGGATCCCACCCGTAAGCTTCTTGACGATTCCATCCTTCCAGTCCTGAAGCTTGACCGGGTCGATCGTCGCGCCGCTCGCGGAGAGTCCGAACGCCGCACCGTGTTTGACCTTCTCCAGGGTATGGGTCGAAGCGATGAGCGCCTTGCTGGGCACGCATCCCCAATTAAGGCATATGCCACCAACTTCTCCTTTTTCGACACAGAGGACGCTCTGCCCGAGCTGTGCGAGCCGAATAGCGCACGGATACCCGCCCGGCCCCGCACCGATCACGATTGCATCAAACGTCCTATTAGCCATCTCGATCCCTCTCTTTGCGAACATTCTCCGCGCGGCCGACAAACGCCCGCGACAGGACTTCGATTCTAGCCATCGCTAGGAGCGGGGACGACCTTTTGCAACACCTCGAGCTCGCTCGCGAGATGCTTTGGGATCTCCGAATACACGTCCTCAAAGAGAGACGCCTTGGTCGGAGGCGCTACCAGCTCCGCCTCGTCGACGACCCTCGATATCTCCGATGCGAATT
>Ga0182030_10004932_pt1 | contig 28435 bp, 22 predicted proteins | sample 812S3MmetaG_FD_121299 | JGI IMG/M metagenome (GOLD analysis project Ga0182030, IMG submission 121299) | Permafrost microbial communities from Stordalen Mire, Sweden - 812S3M metaG (Illumina Assembly) | ecosystem: Environmental > Terrestrial > Soil > Wetlands > Permafrost | place: Sweden... | reverse complement strand
CCCGAGGCGAAGGCATTTGCTTGCAGCAGGAACACGGATGCGGTGCTCAGCATGCCGACCACCACCATCCTGCCCACGAGGCGCCTCGCGGCGTGCGAACGCTCCAAGACTTCGAACCGCGCGATTTTCATTGTTGGGGGTCCCGCCTTTTCGGTTCGATATCTGACCAGAGTGTCGCGACGGAGACCCAACTCAAACTGAACGGCAACCCAACTCTCGCCCAACTCGGCGGTGCCAGAGTGGCCACGGGTGGGGCAAGGCCCGACCGGCTCCGACTCGTTTAGGTCGTCGGACTCTAGAGCCGGCCGAGCAACGCAGGAGTCCGCTGAACACCTCCGGGACGAACTGAGGTCTCTGACCGTTGTGTGAGTGTTGTCTCCGCGTTCGGCCTGAGTAGTTCAGGCAATCGTAGGGTTCTGGGGGACGCGGTTGGACGCGTGGGTGAGAAATTTCTGGATTGGAAAACGGAGCGATGGAATCAATGAGCACCTTTGCCCTGGCTCCCTTGCACGAACTTACGACCGTGCAATGCACCAACGTGTCGGGACAGGTCAATAACTGCTTTTCCTTACCCCACAACGTTTCAGCTTTCTTCGGCGTCCTCGGAGTGTTCTTCATCCTCGTGTTCGTCTTCAGCCTCGTTTGCCAGATAAAGATCATTACAAAGGCCGGATATTCCGGGTGGTATGTGCTGACCGCCTTCGTCCCGATCCTCAATATCGTGATGTTTCTGGTGTTCGCGTTCGGGAAGTGGCCGATACAAACTCGGCTCGAAAACGCCGAACGTGGCAGGTCGGGCGGCTTTGCGCCACCCCAGTTCGTACAAGCAGGGACTGGCCCGACAATCGCTCCCGGAGGAGTACAGCTAGGTCCATTTCCTCCGCCTACCGCCTCCCCCGTTCAGGCGGATGATTCAAGGACCATCTATTGCAGTTGGTGTGGGAAGCCAAGAGCGGCTGATGCTCAGGCAATCCACCATTGCGGCTCGAAGGATCGGCCTACGCTCTATTGCATGAATTGCGGGACAGCATTCGAAGCGGGCGCGGCCACTTGCGCTTCGTGCGGGACGCCGACCACCCAAGGTTCGCAATAACCAAAGGCCCTATCGACTGCAGCGGTCGCCCAGCCAGGGCCGGTCGCCGTCGAGTGCATACAGAGCGACGGCGACGGTGTCCTGCTCGGCCTTGGTGGCTCTATTGGGCGGGACCCCGACGAGACTGCCCAGACCGGCTGCCTGCGCCGCGTAATTCCAGGTGGCCTGGCTGAACTGGAAGGCACCCATGTAGAGGCCGTTTGGCGACACGGCCTGATAGTCACCGCCCGACTCCGCCTGCACCACGCACTGAAGGAACGGGTTGAGAGTGGGGTCTGTGGTCGTCACCGAAACGACGACCGGCGCTGGGCTCGATGTCGGTGCCTTCCCGCCTGACTTCTGGACCGTCACCTTCTGTGCGGTCGCCACCGCGGCGGCTGCGGCCTGACCCAATGCTGCGTTCTGCTGGGCCACTGCCTGCGCCAACTGCCCCGTGACCTGTGCCTGTACCGACTCCATGTGGCTCACTGTGGAGGTGGATTGGGCGAGATAGTTGGCCTGTGCTGTCTGCTCGGCACGATCGCGGTCGCTTTGACGGACGAGCACCTGGAGCGTGCCCTGCACGCTGCGCTGCGCGCTGTGCAGCTTGTTGACGGCTTCGCTGAGGTTGCCGATGGTGATGGTGGCGTACTCGTTCGCCGATTGCACGGTGCTGACATTCTCCCCGAAGAGCGATGCCCCCGAGGTCGACGAGACCGACCCGTTCAGCACGTAGGAAGCGATCGCGATTCGTTCGACCTCATGCATCCGTTGGGCGATCTGTTGATGGTCGGCTTCTATCTGCAGCTGCGTTGCGGCGATGGCGCGCTGATCCTCGGCCACTTGGGCGGTGGCGACCGAGTACTGCTGCTGGTAGGCGTCGGCCTGGAGCTCTTCTTGAACCAGCTCTTGCGAAATGGTCCGGGCCTGTGCGGTCAGATTCCCGACCTGATCGGCCCCTGCCCCGGGCGGACGCACCAGAGCGACCACGGCGCTGGTTGTCAGGAGTGCGGCCACGATGGCGACGACAAAGAGTCGTGGGGCGCGGGCGGGCATTCCCGCGCCCGTTCCGACTTGCGTTTCCGACCTGGCGCAGTGCACGACCCGTCGAATTTAGCCGTTTTCCCTGATGCCCCGCCCGGGGCCACCCATGGGATCGCTTCGCCGTGCGTGGCCCAGGGCTGGAACAGGGGCTCCTCCAGGCACGACCCCGTGCCTGGAGGAGCGGCTAGCTCGGCGGCGGCGCGTCCTCCAACTCGTTCAGGAGATCGCGGCATCTCTGGGCATCACCTGTGAGTTTCGCCCTGAAGCTGTCCATGCGGGCCAGCTTGGCGTTCAGTTGCTCGGCGAGTGATTCGATCAGCTCGAGCGCTTCCTGCAACGTCGCTCTTTGCTCGTGGCGTGCCCGTGGTGTCGTGGCGTCCTTCTTGGCGCGGTAGTCGGCGCGCAAGACGTCCAGTCTCGTCTCGAAGGAGAGAAATTCCTTTATCTCGTCGAGGTTCATGCCCAGGACCTCTCGGAGCTCGAGGATGCGGCGTAGCTGAGAGAGGTCGGACTCGGTATAGCGGCGCTCGCCACCGGGTGTGTACAGCGACGGCGTGAGCAGGCCGAGTTCTTCGTAGTAGCGCAGGGTGCGCGGAGAGACCCCGGCGGTGGCGGCGGCATCGCTGATGCGAATGCCATTTTCCGGATCGGCGGAGACGCGGGTTGTCGGTGTTGGCATTTCAGTCCACCAGGAGGGTTTCGGATTCTGCGACTGACTCTTGCGACGACAAGACCGGTAGCTCACCGGTGAGGCGGGTGGTCGAGCCCGGTTCGGCGTAGTGGAATTTCCCACCCCGCAGTAGGGAAGCTACAGCGCCCAGGACGCACGCGCCGGCAGCGAAGTAGAAGGCCTCGGTCAATCCGCGTCCGAACGGTCGGGAGATGAGCCGGGGGAAGAAGGAGCGGCTGGTGAGGTAGTGCGCGGTGGCGGGCGACAGATGGGAGAGCGCGGCGGGCCCCAGCAGCACCTGGATCGGGTTGTAGCCCAGGAACGCCGCAAAGAGGCTCCCGACCGGCGGCAGATGTGACACTCGCAGGGCTGTCGAAGACCCCACGCCTTGGGCCACGAGGCCGTGGTACAGGGCCGAGGGCAACGTGGCGGCGAGCCCCAGGATCATGAGGGTGAAAAAGATGCCGATCGACAGGACCTGGGACGAGGCATTGAACGTGCCCGACATTCCGCCACCGGCGCCGCGCTGGTTGGCCGGGAGACTGTTCATAACCCCGGTCTGATTGGGCGAGATGAACATGCCCATGCCTATGGAGTTCAAGAAGATCAGCCCGGCAAAGGACCAGTAGGAGAAGTCGACCGGGAGCGCCTGGAGCAGCACGAAGGACAGCGCCACAATCAAGAGGCCCCCGGTGGCGAAGGGGCGGGCGCCGAAGCGATCGGCCAGGATCCCGCTCAACGGGCCCGCGGCCAGGAACCCCACGGTCAGCGGGATCATGTAGATCCCGGCCCACAGCGGCGTCTGGGAGAAGCTGTAGCCGTGCTCGGGGAGCCAGATTCCCTGCAGCCAGATGATCAGCATGAACTGGAGGCCGCCGCGGCTCAGTGCAGCCAGGAAACTCGCGGTGCAGCCGGCGCTGAACGCCCTGATGCGGAACAGGGTGAGACGGAACATGGGGTGGGCCACGCGCGCTTCGATGATTCCGAAGAGCACCAGAATGACCACCCCGCCGATCAGCTCACCCAGCACGACTGGGCTGGTCCAGCCCATGGTGTGGTGGCCGTAGGGGAGCAGGCCGTAGGTGATCCCGATCAGAATGAGGACGAGCCCGGTCGCGAAGGTGATGTTGCCGAGCCAGTCGATCTTCGCCGGGGTGCGCACACCACGATCTTCGAGCTTCATGTATGCCCACACGGTGCCGAAGAGCCCGAAGGGCACGGAGATCAAAAAGACGAGATGCCACTCGATCGGAGCGAGGAGGCCACCCAGCACGAGCCCGATGAAGCCCCCGGCGATCGCCGCCACGTTGTAGATGCCCAGCGCGAGGCCCCGTTGGTGGGCCGGAAAGGCGTCGGTCACGATGGCCGATGAGTTGGCGAACAACATGGCGCCCCCGACCCCTTGTCCGATGCGCATACCGATGAGCCACCACGCCCCGGCTGATCCGTCGAGCCAGGTGATCGTGAGCAGAAGGGAGAACAGTGTGAAGACGGCGAAGCCGAAGTTGTAGACCCGCACCCTTCCGAAAATGTCGCCGACCCGCCCCAGGGTGACCAGCAGGACGGCCAGGACCACCATGAAGCCCAGGAGCATCCAGAGCAGGTACCCCGTGTTGCCGGGGGTGAGCGGGTTCAATCCGATCCCCCGGAAGATGTCGGGCATGGCAATCAACACGATCGACTGGTTGATGAAGACCATGAGCGTGCCCAGCGTGATGGTGAAGAGGGCGACCCACTTGTACTGGGACCGGCCGGCCAGGGGAGCGAGAGCGCCGTCCGAGCTGATCGGGGACTCCGCAGCCCCCGTCGCTGTGGTGCTCGTCATGCCCGAAGTATAACGTTGACGTCAGGGTAATAAACCCTTCCGACCGTGTGGCTGCTCAGTCCCAGGTGCTCCTGGTCGCAGGCATCCCGCTGCCGCCGTCCGGTGCGGGTTTGACCCCGAGCACCTGGTGGATGGAGAGACCCCGTCCTCGAAGCCGTTGGCCGAGGCCGCCATGTAGAGGTGCCAGACGCGCGCCCTCTGGACGCCGACCTCGGCCACGGCGGCGTCCCGGTTGGCCTCCAAATTCCTCACCCACGCCCGGAGGGTGCGGGCATAGTGCTCCCGGAGCGACTCGACGTCGCGCACCTCGAAACCGGCCCGTTCCATGGCCAGTACGACCTGGCCCACGTCGATGAGCTCACCGTCGGGGAACACGTATCGCCCGATGAACGAGTTGCGGGCCATCCGGGAACCTCCGACGCTCGAGATGGCATGGTTGAGCAGGCGTCCCGTGTCGTGCAGCAGCGCGTGGAGCGTGGCGAAATACTCGCCGGTCCGTTCCGTGCCGACGTGCTCGAACATGCCGATGGAAGAGATCGCGTCGAAGCGTTCGTCCCGCAGGTCCCGGTAGTCCTGCACCCTGATCTCGATCTGGTCGTCCAGGCCGGCCTCCTTGACCCCTGTCCGCGCCAGATCGGCTTGCGCGGTGCTCAGCGTGATGCCGACCACGTTGGCGCCGTAGTGGCGCGCCGCGTGGAGAGCCAAAGAGCCCCATCCGCAGCCGACGTCGAGCAGGCGGGCGCCGCAGTGCTCGTGCAGCCCGAGCTTGTGGCAGACCAGATCGTGTTTCGACTGCTGGGCCGCTTCGAGCGTGCTGGACGCTTCGACGAAGCGGGCGCAGGAGTACGTCATGCTCGGCCCCAGGATCAAGCGGTAGAACTCGTTGCTGATGTCGTAGTGGTGGCTGATCACCTCGGCGTCGCGGCTCTTGGAGTGTCGCCGGCCGTGGGGGGAAGCCTCTACCGCCGTGGGGGCCGAAGGACGGCCGAGGACGCCCAGTTGGAAAGCCGCCCGCAAGGCAAGGATTGCTGGCCGAGGCCCCGCCCGCAGGTCGGGCCGCGCCGCGCCGTGGAGCGCCTGGAGCACACCGAGATGTCGCCGTCCGCCTCCAACTCTCCCGCCACATACGCACGGCCGATGCCGAGCTCGCCGGGGTCCCAGAGCATCCGGCTGATGGCGTCCGGCGATCGTATGACGAGGGTTCCCGGCCCGTCGGTCGGTCCGGTCCCGCTACCGTCCCAGAACTCGAATCGCACCGGCATGCGGTCGCCGAAAAGCCCCTCGAGCAGGGGGGCGACCACCGTCGCGGCGTTCCCGTTGCCCTTGGCTGATACTGGTTCTGGGTCCGCCCTGCGCGTGGCCGATGTATGGCGCCCCACCGCTTCCGACTCCGCGACGTCGGGTTCCATGGGCCCTTTCGCATCGCTCGCACCCTACGTTCCCAGGCTATTGGCGAGGTAAACGGGAAAATCCGCCCGCCCCGGCCCTTCCCGTCAGGGATGGGTCAGCGGTGGGGGACAGGCGTTGGTGGCGATCTTCTCGGCTTGGACCCGCTCCGAGAGCATCTCGTGGAAGTGTTCGTCGTCCCCCTTCACTCCGCTCACCAGGGGCGAGTGGGCGAGCGAGTAGGCGCCCACGAACATGACGAGAAGCGAGAACGCCTCGAGAGGCCCCCAGGCCCCGCCGGTTCGCAGGTCGTCGCCGAAGAGCCCCACTCCGATGAGAATGCTGGCCAGGGGATCGACCATGACCAGCGTGGACTGGGAGGCGACGATGGGGCCGGCATGGTACGCGTTCTGGGTGAGGAATATGGCGAGCACCCCGAAGACGATGAGGGCATACGTCTGCCCATGCCGGTAGAGCGAGGCCCAATCGGCCGCGGCGAAGTTGGAGACCACTTTGGTGCATGCCGCGGTGAAGGCGAAGCTGATGGCTCCCGCCGTGCCGAACATGGCGGCCCGCCACCACCGGGGCCCCCGCCGCGCCAGCACGACGGCGACCGCGATGCCGCCGCTGCAGGCGCCGCCTGCGATCACCCAACTCCAAAAGGACGGCGACAGGTTGCCCTCCTCGGGATGGGCGCAGTACAAGAAGCCGGCGAGTCCGCCGACCGCGGCCACGGAGCCGAGCCACTCGCGCCGACCGACCGAGTAGCCGAACCAGACCGAGAGCACGATCACGAGGAACACCAACTCGAGGGTGAGGATGGGCTGCACCTGCGAGAGGCGTCCGAAGTGCAGCGCGATGGCCTGGAGCACGAAGGAGACGATCATGAGGGCGAAGCCGAGGAGCCAGATGCCCCGCCGGATTGCGTAGGTCATCAGACTGAGCTTCAGCGTCGTCTGGGCAGGCGCGTTCTCGACCCCCATCCGTTGGAACACGCTGGTCAGCGCGTTGGCCAACGACGCGCCAAGCGCCAGGATAAAGACCATCGGGCTCCGCTTTCGTCCGCGATACATGTATCATGCACGTATCACACCCCAGTGTAGTGGGCGGAGAGGGGAGGTAAGGGGCAAATTGTGGGCACCCCTCCACGTCAACCCGACGACGCCATCGGCGTCATCGAACTGGAATTGCTGAAGCTCGTCCGCCACCTGGAGACGTTTGGCCGCCGCAGCTCGCTGTACCGCCGGCTGGACCGGGCGGGCTACCTCGCGTTGCGCACCATTGCCGACCTCGGTCCCCTCAGCACGAAGGCACTGGCCACCGCCCTGAACCTCGATGCCTCCACCGTGACCCGCCAGATCGCCGCCCTCGAGACGGGCGGCTTCGTCGATCGACGCCCGGATCCGAATGACCGGCGTTCGTCCACTATCGCCCTGACGGCGGAGGGCCGCCTGATGATGGGAGGGGTGGAGCAGGAGCGGCGGCAAGGGATTGAGGCTTTGGTCCGCGCCTGGGACGACCGGGAGAAGTCCCTCCTCGGTCGCATGCTCAGCAAGCTGAATGCCTCCCTTGTGCAAAATGGCCGATCGACCAGAGTCGACTAGAGGTGTCGGCTAGACACTTGGGTGTGACTGCTCCGTCGCAAGAGCGCGCGCAGAATGCGACAGATCCACAGCCTGCGGATCGTTCATGGCACCGCAGGCTCACCGGCCTCCTCACCCGCCGGCGCATCTGGCCGGTTGTCAGGTTCGTGCTCGGAATCGGAATCGTCGTCCTGGCCCTGTGGGTGCTCTCCTCACACCGCGGAGAGCTCTCGGGGTTTTCGACTGTCTTGGGAAACCTCAAGTGGTGGTGGATCCCTCCTGCTCTTTTGGTGGAGCTGGCCTCGTTCGTGTGCTTCGCCGGTCTGCAGTACGAATTCTTGCGGTGTGGCGGCCTCCTCCCGCCCGATGGCGCGCTCTTGAAAATGACGTTTGCCTCGCAGGCGATCACGAACTCGCTCCCGGGCGGGACTGCGTTCTCCGCCGTGTACGGATTCCGTTGGTTCCGGCGGTTCGGGGCCGACGACACACTGGCGGCGTGGTCTCTGGCGGGAACGGTGGTGGCCTCTGTGGTCTCCCTGGCGCTGGTGGCCACGGCCGGCTTGGCCCTGGCGACCGGGGAGGGGGCGTCGCTCGACCTCATTCCTGTCATCGTCGGTGTCTTCGTGGTCACCGTGGCCCTCGGGGCTCTGTTCGTCTACGAGCGCCCACTGGCCCTGGTGGTGACGTGGGGTATCCGTGCATCGCGCAAACTCGTCGGGCGACCGCGCGGCGATCTGGTCGCCGAAATTCATCGGATCGTCGCGATGATCACCGCGGTGCGCCTCGGGAGCCGTCAGGTCATCAGGATCGTGCTGTGGGGCGTGGCCAACTGGCTGTTCGACTGCGCGTGCTTCGCCATGATGTTCCTGGCCGTCAACGCGAACATTCCATGGAAGGGCCTCCTGCTGGCTTATGGAGCGGGCCAGCTGGCCGCCACGCTCCCGTTCACCCCCGGGGGGTTGGGCGTGGTGGAGGGGAGTATCACCATTGCACTGGTCGCCTTCGGGGGCGTCCACGCGTCCACCGTCGATGCTGTGCTGATGTACCGGGTCATCAGCTTCTGGCTCATCCTGGTCGTCGGTTGGGTGCTTTGGGCCCAGCTGGCATTCCAGGTCCGGCGGGGACGCTGGAGCAGATCTGCGCTGGACGCACCGGTCGAAGCCGAGTTGGACGGCGTGGCTGTGCGCAGTGCGTCGGAGCACGTCGCGCCCACCTCGGCGGTCGACGGATGAAGACACCACCCATGCCGCGGGGCCGGATCCGGCGCCGATGGGCGACCGGGGCCGCGGGCTGCGCGCTGATGGCCGGCTTTTTGGCCGGATGTACGACGGCTCGCAGCAACCTCGGCACGTCGGACAGTTCGTGCTACCTCGCGCTGCCCACAGCGACCAAGGCGGTCAACGGACACGGGCACCTGTTCGGCGTGCGCCGGTACACGCTGTCGGCGCTCCGGAAGCAGGCCCCCCACCTCGTCCAGGACCTCGATACCAAGAAGCCCGGTTCGCAGTCCGTGTGCGTGATCGGGTTCACGGGGGAATTCACCGCCGGATCGGTGTCCGATCCTCGCGGCAGAGCCTCGGGCCATCTCGCCGTGGCGGTTTCGACGACGCCGGGAAACCACCTTCTGGGCACGGTCATCTTTACGCGGACCCCGCTGCACTTCGGCCATTCCCATTTGTTCTGACCGCCGTATCGCCGACCATGGCACTGCTACGTGCCGCTCGGCGGGGGCAATGGGTATGCTCGGGATGGTGCGTACCCCTGGGTGCGCAGGTCGTTGGCGCTGACGGATCGGTCCAAAAGGCGGCTATCCGTCGTTTCCTGGCTTCACCCGGCAGGCGGGAGGGCCCACTGATGACCCAGCGTTTTAGCGGGAGCGTTGCGTGACCGCCGGTTCCCCTGGAGCGACGACTGCGCCCGGTGCATGCCGGGCCATGGCGACTGCCAACGCACCCGGATCGCCCGCATTCGTGCTGAGCGGGGGCGGCAATCTCGGGGCAATCCAGGTGGGGATGATGTACGCCCTCGTGGAGAAGGGACTGCGGCCGGGGATGATCGTCGGCACGTCCGTCGGCGCCATCAACGGTGCGTTCTTCGCCAGCCGCCCCGATCTGCCGGGCATTGCCGAGATCGCCCGCCTCTGGTCTTCCCTGCGGCGCAAGGAATTCCGTGGGCGTCCCCGGCACCTTTTCGACTCCTCGTCCATTCGCCGGATCCTCGAGTCGTTCCTCACCTTCAATCGCCTGGAGGACGCGCCGATACCGCTGATGGTCGTAGCGACGGCATTGGGTACCGGCGAGGCCGTGATTCTCAATTCGGGCGATGTGACGAATGCACTCCTGGCCAGCAGTGCGGTACCGAGACTGCTCCCACCCGTCGAGATCGACGGCCGTCTCCTGGTCGACGGTGCGGTCGCGGCGGACGTCCCTCTCCAACAGGCGGTTGCGCTGGGCGCGCGCGAGATCTACGTGCTGCCGACGGCGCCCGCGCAGGTCGCGGCTCTGGTGCGGCAAGGGGCGGCGTGCGAAACGAGCGAGGGCGCCGGAGGGACGATCGTGCACGTGATTCCCCCACCGGAGACGCACATCCCGCTGGCCCGGCTCGACCAGTCACCGGTTCTGCTGCGATTGGGATACGACCAGGCCCGGACGTGGCTGGAGGGGAAGGCTATCCCGGGCGCGCCCGGGCCCGACGTCGAACGAGGAGATCGGGAACGAGGAGATCTGATCGACTCGGATCAGTCGTCGTAGACGAGGACGCCCCGGATGTTCTTGCCGTCCCTCATGTCCTGATAGCCCAGGTTGATGTCGCCGAGCTTGTAGGTCGTGGTGATCATCGAGTCGAGGTCGAGCTGGCCGTCGCGGTACAGCTTGAGCAGCTTGGGAATGTCGGCCCGCATGTTGGCCGAGCCGAAGAGGCTGCCCACAATCTGCTTTTCCATGAGGGTGAGATCCACCAGGCTCAGCGTGACGTCGGTTTCGGTCATTGGGTGGATGTTTGTGACGACCACTCGGCCACGCTTGGCGGTCAGGGCGAGAATCGAGGCCATGAGTGCCCCGGATCCGACACCCATGGCGCAGATCACCTTGTCGCACATCCGTCCCCAGGTCTCCTGCTGAATCAGCCCGAAGGCCTCCTCGATCGACGCCGCGGTGTGCGTGGCCCCGAAGCTGGGAGCGAGCGTCCGCTTCAGCTCGACGGTGTCGATGGCAAAGATGCGCTCTGCGCCGGCGAGCCGTGCCCCCTGAACGGCACTGGCCCCGATCCCCCCGATACCGATGACTGCGACGTTGTCCCCCGGCCGCACTTCGGCCGCGTAGACGGACGATCCCCACCCGGTCGTCACCCCACAGCCGACAAGACAGGCCTTGTCCAGCGGGATGTCGTCGAGGATCTTCACGCAGGACGCCTGATTCACGACGGTGTGCTTGGAGAAGGTCCCCAGGCACACCATTGTGTTGAGGTCCTGCCCCCGGGCATGGTGGCGCGATGTTCCGTCCATCTGGCGGCCGGACATGAGGGTGGCACCCACGTCGCAGAGATTCGAGTGCCCCGTGGCGCACGGGGGACACTGCCCGCAGGCGGGAACGAATCCGAAGACGACGTGGTCACCCGGGGCCAGCCCTCGTACGCCGGGACCGACTTCTTCCACCACGCCGGCGCCTTCATGGCCACCGATGACGGGCAGCGAACCCGGGAGGTCGCCGGTGATCAGATGCTCGTCGGAGTGGCACATGCCCGATGCAGCCAGCTTGACCAATACCTCACCCTCACGGGGCGGGTCGAGCTCGATCGGCTCGACGTTCCAGCCCTCGTGTCGCTCCCACAAAACTGCCGCTTCCGTCTGCATAGTGTCCCCCCGTCGAGGTCGTCGTGTCCGTCGTAACCTATCCGGACTAGTCCCACGCCGCCTCATCACCCGGGCGCCGGTACCCTTGTCGCCCCGTGTCTCTCCTCGTCGATCTCCAGCAGGTAGCAGTGCGTCGGGTGGACCGGGTGCTCTTCGAGGACCTGTCACTCGCGGTTTCGGACGGAGACCGCATCGGGGTCGTGGGCGTCAACGGCACGGGAAAGTCCACCCTGCTGCGGGTCATCGCGGGTGTGGACCTGCCGGACGAAGGTCAAGTCAGGCGGGGCCGGGGCTCACGGGTGGGCTTCCTCGACCAGGTACCAGAACTGCCGCCGGGGACGGTGGCGTCGGCCGTTGGGGAGGGTTGGGAGGCCGAGGCCGCACTCGACCGCCTCGGGATGGGCCAAGCGGCCACTATTGACGTGCAGGACCTCTCCGGGGGCCAGGCCAAGCGGGTGGCGTTGGCCCGGGTGCTGGCTCACCCGGCCGAGCTCCTCGTGCTCGATGAGCCCACCAACCATCTGGATCTGGGGGCAGTGGCCTGGCTCGAGCAGCGTCTGCTGGCGTTCCGCGGGGGTCTGGTCTTAGTGACCCACGACCGGCACCTGCTCGACCGGCTGACCACCCGGATCCTCGAGCTCGACCGGGGGCGGGCGTACGTGCACGAGGGGGGATACGGCTCCTACCTCGAAGCCAAGGCGGAACGAGAGGACCTGGCGGCGAGCGCGGAATCGACGCGGCGCAACCTGGCCCGGCGCGAGTTGGCGTGGCTCCGGCGAGGAGCCAAGGCCCGGTCGCGCAAGCCGCAGGCCCGGATCGACGCCGCGGTCCGGCTGATCGAGGGGACACCGCCCCCGGCCTCGCGGACGACCGAGCTCGAAAGGGCAGGCGACACGCCGCGCCTGGGCGACAAGGTCATCGAGTGCACCGGGGTCGGATTCCGCTATGACGACGGACCCGTGGTGCTCTCGGACGTGAACCTGGTACTCGACCGTCGCGAACGGCTGGGAGTTGTCGGCGCCAACGGGTCGGGCAAGTCGACGCTCCTGGACCTGCTGGCGGGACGTCGCCGCCCGACCGCCGGTCGGATTGAGGTCGGGCCCACCGTTGTCGTCGGGTACTACGACCAGCTCGGGGTGAAACTCAACCTGGGGGCGCGGGTGCAGGAACTGGTGGCCGGCCCACATCGCACCCCGGGCTCCCTCCCCGACATTGAGCTGATGAAGCGGTTCCTCTTTACGGGCGAGCTGCCGTTCGCACGAGTGGGGACGCTCTCGGGCGGGGAGCGCAGGCGGCTGCAGCTCCTGCTGGTGATCGCCGGTCGGCCCAACGTCCTGTTCCTCGACGAGCCGACCAACGACCTCGACCTCGACACGCTCCGGATCCTCGAGGACTTCCTCGAGGAGTGGCCGGGTGCGCTGGTGGTGGTGAGTCACGACCGGACATTCTTGGAGCGGACCACCGACCGCCTGGTCGCGGTCGGCACCGGGGGCACGGTGTCCGGAGTGCCGGGGGGCGTGGAAGGCTGGATCGCCCGGGTGGAGAGCGGCGATCTCCGCCGGGCCGGGGCGCTCCCGGCGCCGGCTTCGACGCCGCCGGCGAAGACCAGGACGAAGCCCTCCCCACAACAAGCGGGCGGGGGTTCGGGTGGGGGTGCACCGGTACCCAAGAACCGACTCCTTCGCGAGGCGGAGAAGGACATGGTCAAACTGCAGCGACAACGGGACAATATCGCCGAGAAACTGACCGCGACCCATGACCATGTGGAGATGAATCGCTTGGGCGCCGAGCTGGCCGCGGCCCAGGTGGCACTCACCGACGCGGAGGAGACCTGGCTGGCCCTGGCCGAAGACGCCGAAACATAACGAGCAGGTCGGGCGGTACTTCCGCAGTGCATTGACCTCTGCGGGCAACGTGAATTGGGTTGTAATTGGGTTGGGGTGGTCCAGCCGGAGATTCTCGGAGGCCACTCTGTCTCCATGAACGAGGCGTCCACCTGCGCGACCACCGGTAGGTCGTCATGAAATTCAGGCGGGGAGACAAGGGCGGCGACGCCCCTCAGGTCGACGTCGTCAACCCGTCGGTCGGCGACCATGTTGCAAGCAGCGGAAATCAGAACGCTGAAAGCAGTTCTGACGAACGCGCTGGACTTGCGCAATCATCCTCGGTTGCGACCCAAGTGCGTGTCGCCTCTCCCAACACGGCAGCCGGCAACGCCGGCCAGCAGCTGGGCGACGTGCTTGTCCTGCGAGGTCTGGTCACCCATGAGCAGGTTCAAGAGGCACTCGAATTGCAAACACAATCGGGTGGCCGCTTGGGCGAGCTCCTCGTTCAAATGGGCGTACTCGAGGAGCGTGATCTCGTTGGTGCGCTGGCCGAGTTCTTCGGGATGCCGGTCGCGGACCTCCGGCGGTACAAGCCCGATCCCGATGCACTCGCCCTCATCTCAGAAGATGTGGCGCGGGACAACATGGCGATGCCGATCAGCCTGCACGATGACGGGCTCCACGTTGCGGTGGCCGAGCCCAGTGACGCGTTGCGATTCCTCCTCTCCGAAAAGAGCGGCCACCCTGTTCGCCTTTTGCTCGCCCCGGCGAGCGACGTCCTCTGGGCCATCGATAGCAACTACTTGGCCATCGGAGGCGTTGCACAGCTGGTGCAGGCCTTCGAGGTCGTGGAAGGGTCGAGGAAACGCGTCGTCGAAGCGGCCGCGCCCGTGGTGGTGGCTGATGACGCTCCGGTGGTTCAGGTGGTCGACCGCATCCTCACCCAGGCCATGCGCGACCGCACCTCCGATGTGCATATTGAGCCTTCGGAGGATGTCGTTCGCGTCCGCTTCCGGATCGATGGGGCGCTCAAAGAGATCCTCGTACTCCCCGCCGCCATGGGCCTCGGATTGGTGAGTCGTATCAAAATCATGGCGGGTATGAATATCGTCGAGCGCCGCCGCCCCCAGGACGGTCAGCTCACGACCACCATCGACGGCAAAGAGGTCGACGTACGGGTGGCCACCACCGCCACCATATGGGGCGAGAAATGCGTCATGCGGATCCTCGACAAGACCCGTTCCGTCCTCCGCCTTGATGACCTCGGCATGCCGGCCGATACCCATGCCCGCTACTCAAAGATCGTGCGCTCACCGTTCGGCATGGTGTTGTGCGCCGGCCCGACTGGCAGCGGAAAGACCACGACTCTCTATGCCACCCTCTCCGAGGTCAACAACCCGACGCTGAACGTCATGACGATCGAGGACCCGGTCGAGTACGTGTTCCCGTCTATCAACCAGATACAGACGAATGATCAGGCGGGTCTGACCTTCGCAACCGGACTCAAGTCCATTCTCCGCCAGGACCCTGACGTGATCCTCGTTGGCGAAATCCGGGACGTCGAGACGGCGCGGGTCGCCGTCCAGTCCGCGCTGACCGGTCACTTCGTGGTCTCGTCGTTGCACGCAACCGATGCGGTGTCCGCGTTGCATCGCTTTCTCGATATGGGAATCGAGTCGTTTCTCATAGCTTCGTCGGTTCTCGCCGTCGTCGGTCAGCGACTCGTGCGCCGGATCTGCCCTTCCTGCAAGACCCACTACAACCCGACTGTCGAAGAGCTCGCATTCTACGAAGACAGCGGTGGTCCACCGAAAGAGGAGTTCTACATCGGGACGGGCTGCAACTTCTGCAGCGACACCGGGTATCAGGACCGAATCGGCGTTTACGAGCTGCTCGAAATGACGCCGGAGATCAGGCGTCTCATCGTGGGCTGGGCGACCCAGGAAGAGCTGCGCAGTCTCGCCCAAAAGCAGGGAATGCGCACGTTGCGCACTGAAGCAATCAATCTTGTTGCCGAGGACATTACGACCGTGGCCGAAGTGATTAGGAGCATGTACACACTATGAAACGCAACGCGAACATGTCCAAGTTCCGCTTTAGCGCGCTCGACGATTCCGGTGTGAAGGTCTCGGGCGTGGAGATGGCGATGTCGTCGGGAGCGGCTCACCTCGCTCTTGTGCAGCGAGGATTCCAGCCCCTCGAGGTAAGTGAAAAGAAAAGCCTGTCAAGTATCGAGATAACGAAGAAGAAAGTGCCCCGCAAGGAGGTCATGCACTTCTCTCGGCAGATGGGTGTCTTCATGAAGGCAGGCATACCGATCATGGAAGCACTGGAAGTGATCGAACTCGAGACCACAGAGAAGCTGATGAAGAAGGTCATCGGTGAAATGGTTGTGGACCTCCGCGCCGGTGACACGTTCGCCGCCGCAGCATCCTCCCATCCCGAGGCGTTCCCCCGTTTCTATGTAGGCATTCTGGAGTCGGCCGAACTGACCGGGAATCTCGACACCGTCCTCGATCAGCTGGCCGACTACATAGAGCGGGACGTGGAGGCTCGGTCGACCCTGACCTCTGCTCTCATCTACCCAGCGGTCGTGTTCTGCATGTCAATCGGAGTCGTCATCGTTCTCGCCACGTTTGTCATGCCGCGCTTTGTCGTGTTCTTTAATTCGCTCCATGCGAAACTTCCGCTTCCCACCCGCATGCTGCTCAGTGCGTCAAGCGCCTTTTCGACCTATTGGTACGTGCTCTTGGGGCTAATCATTCTTATTGCCACCACAATCATCTCCATGCGCCGCTCCACCGGGGGTAGGGCGATTCTCGACGGGTTCATATTGAAGTTGCCGGTTCTCGGACTCCTGGTTCAGGCTGCAGTCCTAGAGCGGGTGTGCCGCGTGCTCTCGTCGATGATCAAAGCGGGAGTCGACCTTCCTCAGGCGATGACCGTCACCGCCGACGCTTCCAACAATGCCGTGTACAAGAACGGCCTTAATCGGATTCGAGAGCAGATGATGGAGGGACAAGGCCTCGCCGCTCCGTTGGCAGAAACCGGGATTTTCCCCGGGGCGGCGAAGCAGATGTTCCGGGTGGGAGAAGAGACCGGGACGCTCGACGTGCAGCTCGAGACAGCGGCGGCGTACTACCACCGCGAGCTTGAAGTGAGGGTCAAGCACTTCACGAGCCTGTTCGAGCCGGCCGTGATCATCTTCATGGGCGTCGTCGTCGGCTTCGTGGCCGTCGCGCTCATTTCGGCGATGTACGGCATCTACAGTCAGGTAAAGACGTGAGGCAGAGGGACCGCGACCGGTCGACCGTCTCCAGGCCTTGGCGGTGTCTCGCAGGAGAAACGCGCAACGTCACGGATAGTGGCTTTACCCTGATCGAGCTCCTCATCGTGACGTTGGTGCTGCCCCTCGTCATCGGGGCCATTGCGATGGCGCTCGTTTCTGTCTTCTCACTCCAGAGCAGCACGTCGGGTCGACTGTCGGATTCAGGAGATGCACAGATCACTTCGGCGAATTTCGAGAGTGATGTCCAGGGGGCGTCGTTGCTGACGGCGGACAACGGCACCCCCACCAGTGGGCTGGCCCCGTGTGAAACCACTGCTCAGGCTACAAGTTCGGACCCGCAGGTCCTCGGTCTCCAGTGGGGTGGCGGGGGGACCGGGAGCCCCCAGACCGAGGTGTCCTACGTGGAAGCTCCATCAGGGACGGTCGGCATCGAAACGCTCGTCCGCAACGTCTGCCAGATAGTGGACACGAATCCGGTGTCCACCACCTTCGTGTCCGGGTCGGTTGTCTCGAGTGACATACCGAGCGGCGAGACGGCGACGGTCACGTGCACGACGGCTGCCGCAGCTGAGTGCGCCGGCAGCACTCCGCCTTATGAATCGAGCTGGGTCTCCACGACGGGCGTCACCGGTGTCACGATTCAGGTGTCTCAGGGGGGTCTGACCAAATACTCGTACACGCTCGTCGCCGTTCCCAGAGCGAGCTCACCCTCCAACAACCAGTCGGCGGCGACTGGCACACCGAATTCGAGCTGTAACTTCGCCACGCCCGGCACGGGGACGTACGTCTCCTCACTGTGCTTTGTCGACTTCTCTCCCTGGTCCACCCTGACGCCCGCGAGCGGTGAAACCTGGACATGCAACGCGTCGGGGACTCCCGCCGGCGCACTTGCCGTGTCTTCGCCTATCACCAACACGCCATACACCCTGGATTTCTGCCTGAGTATTGCGAGTACTACGGGAGCCGGAACGGCTATCACGGGCGCCGTCTCGGCCACCGACTCTGGAGAGGGCTCAACTGCATACAACGGCTACAACGGAGTTGTGGCGAGCTCCTTGCCCACTTACTACGCCGCGCCGACCAGCGAGGCCTTCCTGGGTAACAACGGCTTCTACACAGGCGTCGCGGGCGATCCGGCGCTCTATACGGCCGAACCCACGGATACATCAGTCGTGACCATCACGCAGATTCAAGTTGTGGATGGAAGTGGTGATGCGGCGTCGGACTGGGAACTCGTCTCCGGCGATGCCGAGTCGACGGACTCCAACCCTGAGTCGATTACATGGGCCGCGGGCTGGAGCGCGCAATCGACCGTGCCTGCTTCCAATCAAGTTCTCGAAGTACTCCCCAACAGCGCCACATCGCCATACGGCAACGCCTGCCCTGGACTTAACGGTGTGGGCGGCGGCGACCTGACGGGGGTGGGAACCCAGACGGTGGTGTGTAACGCGCTCACATCCTCGGATAAGACAGGCACACTCATGCTCGAAGCCCAACAGCCTTCCAACCTGACCGTGACGATGTACACGAACGGCGGTCGCCAGGCCATGTTCCTCGGATTGCTCCTGCCGTCATGAGTAAGAGCTCCGCTTCCTCACGTAGTCACGCTCGCGCGCGCCGGTCCGAAGCCGGCGACACCCTCATTGAGGTCCTGCTCGCCATAGTCATACTCGGTCTGGCCTCTGTTGCCCTGATGCTCGCCTTTACCACCGATATTTCGAGCTCGGGTGAACACCGCAGCCTCACGACTACTGACATCCTTCTCAAGAGTTTCACCGAGAGCGCCATTTCACAGATCGAGCAGAACTACCAATCGTGCGCCACCGCGAGCGCGTACAGCTCGACGGTCTCCTTCACCATGCCGAGCGGCGACGCAGCGTACACGGTCGGAATCGATACGGCAGTCCCCGTGGCCTACTGGAACGGCTCGTCATTTTCCAGTAGCGGCTGTTCGACCGGTTCGACCGCTTCGCAGGAGATCACGGCCATGGCCTCGGGACCCTACGGTGCGACTGACACCCTCACATTCGTTGTCAACGATCCCCTCGCTCCGGCGCCTCCGGTGTACGGCGCGGCCACCCAGCTTGTGTTCCTCAATTCGCCGAGCAATAGCGCGACCGGAGCCGTCTTTGCAACGCAACCGGTTGTCGCCGTCGAGGATCAGAACGGCAACATCGTCACCAACGACTTCTCCGATATCTCCTTGACCATCACACAGTCGGGTGCGACCGTCCCCAACTGCGTGGTTGTCCCGAACTACGGCGTAGACAGCTTCACGGGTTGCAGTATCAGTACGGCTGGCTCGTACACGCTGACCGCGACCGATAATCAGGAAGACAACCCGACGACAGGTTTGGCCCTCACCGGCACCTCAGGAACCTTTACGGTGGGCGCCGCCGCGTCAAGTTACTTCTCGGTGGCCTATCCCGGGCCACAGACTGCCGGCGTGCCGTTCACCGACACCATTACCGCCACCGACGCCAACGGAAATATCCTCACGACCTACACCGGTAACCACACGATCACGTTCTCCGGTCCCGCCAACAGCCCGAACGCGACAGCGCCGACTTACTTCGAGCCGGTGACGTTCGTTTCGGGGGTCGCTACGATCGGAATGACCCTCGTTGACGCCCAGACGACGACGCTCACCGCAACCGACAGCACCGGCATCACCGGCACCTCGGCTTCCTTCGCCGTGCAAACGGCGACTACGGACTCATCGCAATCAAGCGTGAGCGCCAGTCCGACCGCCGTCACCGCCAACGGTGTGTCGAATTCGACGGTCACCGTGACGCTCGAGGATGCCTACGGTAACCCCGTTTCAGGGGATACCGTCGCGCTCGCTCAGTCGAATGGTGGGGTCTCCACAATTTCGGCGCCGAGTGGTCCTTCCAGCACGACCGGTACGGTCACGTTCACCGTCACCGATACGGCGGCACAGGCGGTCAGCTACAAGGCCACCGACAGTTCGGCCAATGTCACCGTGACGCAGGCCGCCACCGTGACGTACTACGCCGTCCCCACCCTGGCCTCGATCAGCCCCAACGCCGGCCCTCTCGTCGGCGGGACCGCGGTCACCATCACGGGGACCGGGTTTGTCAACAACGTCACCACAGTCTCGTTCGGGAGCAATCCGGCCACCAGTGTCACCGTGGTGTCAGGCACCTCGATCACGGCCGTGTCACCGGCCGCGGGTGCCGGGACGGTGGATATCACCGTGACGACACCGGGTGGTACCAGCGCGACCTCTTCGGCTGATCATTTCACCTACGACGTCGTGCCGACGGTGAGCTCGATCAGCCCCACCGGCCAGACCACCGCCGCCGCGGGGACCACAGTTACCATCACCGGGACCGGGTTCCTGAGCGGTTCAACCGTCTCCTTTGGAGCCAACCCCGCTACCAACGTAACGGTGGTTTCTTCGACCACGATCACGGCAAAGTCACCCGCAGGGACGACGGGGACGTCGGTCGCGGTCACCGTCACCACGCCCGGAGGCACCAGTCCGGCCGTGGTGGGCGACCTCTACGGTTACGGGCCTTCCGTGGTGACAGCGGTCAGCCCCAACGCGGGGCCCTTGGCCGGCGGCACGTCGGTCACCATCACCGGTACCGGGTTCGTCAGCGGCTCCACCGTGAAGTTCGGTGCCAACTCCGGCACCGGGGTGACGGTCAACTCGGCTACGTCGATCACGGTCACCTCACCGGGGGGCGCAGCAGGGACCGTCAATGTGATCGTGACGACTCCGGGCGGCGCGAGCGCCACCTCAGCTGCCGATCAGTTCACCTACGACCCTGCTCCGTCGGTGGCGTCGCTCAATCCGGCTGGGCAGGCCACCGGCAACGCGGGCACCACGGTCACCATCACCGGGACCGGGTTCGTCACCGGCTCCACCGTCTCGTTCGGGACCAACGCCGCCACCGGTGTGACGGTCAACTCGGCCACTTCGATCACAGCGGTCTCGCCGGCCGGGACGTCGGGGACGACGGTCAATGTCCAGGTCACTTCACCGGGCGGCACCAGCGCCACCTCGGTGGGCAACCTCTACGCATACGGCGCTCCGACGGTGACGTCGATCAGCCCGGCCGGGCAGAGCAACGGCAACGCGGGCACGACGGTCACCATCACCGGGACCGGGTTCGTCAGCGGCTCCACCGTGTCTTTCGGGGCCAACGCGGCCACCGGGGTGACGGTCAACTCGTCCACGTCGATCACGGCGGTCTCACCCGCCGGTGCGACGGGGACGTCGGTCAACGTCGAGGTGACGACGCCGGGAGGGACCAGCACACCTGTGCTGGCTGATCTCTACGCTTACGGCGCTCCGACGGTCACGTCGATCAGCCCGACTGGGCAGACCACTGGGACTGCGGGCACGACGGTCACCATCACCGGCACCGGGTTCGTCAGCGGCTCCACCGTGAAGTTCGGTGCCAACTCCGGCACCGGGGTGACGGTCAACTCGGCTACGTCGATCACGGTCACCTCACCGGCCGGCACCACGGGGACGTCGGTCAATGTCCAGGTGACGACACCTGGGGGCACCAGCGGGACCGTGGTGGGCGACCTCTACGGCTACGGCGCCCCGACGGTGACGTCGCTCAGCCCGACCGGGCAGGCCACCGGCAACGCCGGCACCTCGGTCATCATCACCGGTACCGGGTTCGTCAGCGGCTCCACCGTGAAGTTCGGAGCCAACGCCGCCACCGGGGTGACGGTCAACTCGTCTACGTCGATCACGGCCGTCTCACCGGCCGGGACCGCGGGGACGACGGTCAACGTCCAGGTGACGACGCCAGGCGGCACCAGTGCGACCGCGGTCGGCAACCTCTATGCCTACGCTGCCCCGACCGTGACGTCGATCAGCCCAGCTGGGCAGAGCAACGGCACTGCGGGAACCTCGGTCACCATCACCGGGACCGGGTTCGTCAGCGGCTCCACCGTCTTCTTCGGATCCAACGCGGCCACCGGGGTGACGGTCAACTCGTCCACGTCGATCACGGCGGTCTCACCCGCTGGGACGACGGGGACGTCGGTCAACGTCGAGGTCACGACGCCAGGAGGCACCAGCACACCTGTGGTGGGCGACCTCTACGGTTACGGCGCCCCAACGGTCACATCGCTCAGCCCGACGGCACAGGCCACCGGGACTGCGGGCACCACGGTCACCATCACCGGGACCGGGTTCGTCAGCGGCTCCACGGTGAAGTTCGGATCGAACGCCGCCACCGGGGTGACCGTCGTCTCCTCCACGTCGATCACGGCTGTCTCCCCGGCCGGGACGACGGGAACGTCGGTCAACGTCCAGGTGACGACGCCAGGGGGTACCAGTACGACCGTGGTGGGCGACCTCTACGGCTACGGCGCCCCGACGGTCACATCGATCAGCCCGACGGCACAGACCACCGGGACTGCAGGCACCACGGTCACCATCACGGGGACCGGGTTCGTCAGCGGCTCCACCGTCTCCTTCGGGGCCAACGCCGGCACCAGTGTGACAGTCGTCTCCTCCACGTCCATTACGGCCAAATCACCGGCCGGGACGACGGGGACGTCGGTCAACGTCGAGGTGACGACGCCGGGAGGCACCAGCACACCCGTGGTGGGCGACCTCTATGGCTACGGGGCCCCGACGATCACGTCCCTGAGCCCGAGTAGTCAGTCAGGCGTCGGGGCGGGCACCTCGGTCACCATCACCGGCACCGGGTTCGTCAGCGGTGCGACCGTGTTGTTCGGTACCAAGTCCGGCACGAGCGTCACAGTCGTCTCGAGCACGTCCATCACGGTCACGTCGCCCAGTCAGTCGACAGGCACCACAGGGGTGAACGTCACGGTGACGACACCTGGTGGCACCAGCGGATCCAAGACGTACACCTACTAGGTGTAACTCCAGGAGCACGAGAAATGAAGATGACGACGAGAAAATCAATGCGGGTTGCCCGGACAATGTCTCGACACGGGGCGAGCAGCGCGCGGGTGTCCGGCACACGCGCCCGGGCGTACGCGCACGGGGCTCGCGACGAATCGGGCGCCGTACTGGTCCTGGCACTCGTCTTTCTCATCGTCGTGGGTGGGGTTGTGGCGTCGCTGGCAACGTGGGCCACGAACGACCTGAAAAACACGACCAACTTCAAGTCGGCCCGCCAACTTCAGTACGCGGCCAACGACGCCACTCAGGTGGCAATCCAGGCCATCCGTTACACCCCACTTCTGGGGACTAATCAGACCCTGAACGCCAGTCCGCCCAGCTACTGCTGGGGAAACGTTTCTGACCCCCCGCAACTTCCCTCGATCGATGGTCAGACCATGGCCGTATGGTGCAGTACGGTCTGGAATCCCTCGAGCGCCGATACCCGAGTGGTTACCTTTTCCACTTGCCCCAGTAGCATGAGCAATGTCGCGTGCGCGGCAAATCCTGATCTCCAGGCCGTGGTCACCTTCGACGACTACCCCTCTGGTGGCGCCGCGACGTCGCCAACCACGGCCGAGTGCGTGGTCTATTGCGGTACCGGTATGACCGTGGACAGTTGGAATTCGTCCCCGACAGTTCCGGCCACTGCAACGTCATCGCCCCTCTCGAAGACGACGGGTCCGGTCAGCGGTGGTACGTCGGTGACCATCACCGGGACCGGGTTCGTCAGCGGTGCAACCAGCGTCAACTACGTCGAGGAATCCGGCGGCACTCCTGTCGGCGACAACTACGTTGTGAGCGTCCCGGCGTCGCAGGTGACGGTGAACTCCACTTCCACCACCGCCACTGCACCGGCGCCGGCGGTGACGGAAGGGACGTCCTTCTACGTGACGGTCACGACTCCCGGAGGCACCAGTCCCTATAACAGCAGCGCTGTCTTCACCTATTCTGCTGTGGCCCCGAACGTGACGAGCATCAGCACAGGTGGGAACTCCACACCGGGGGGCTCGATTACGGGGGGCACGGCGGTGCAGATAAACGGCACGGGTTTCTTCACCGGCGCAACCGTCAATTTCATTGAAGAATCCGGCGGTGTCGCCGTCACGCCTGCAGTGTCCATTCCCGCCAGCTACGTGACGGTCAATACCGGGACCTCAATGACTGCCGTCGCACCTGCCATCACCATTGGGTCAACTTACTGGCTGAAAGTGACGACGGCAGGAGGATCAAGCACTGCGGTCTATACCTACGTTCCGTACTACCCAGTCGTCTCGGGCTTCGTCACGGGCAGCAACACTTCGGGTCCGACTAGTGGCAATACGCCGGTGCAGATCACGGGTACGGGATTCTTCAGCGGTGCGACCGTCAGTTTGGTCGAAGACGTGGCTGGACTTCCCGTGGCAGCGGTCAATTCATCGGCCACAAATGTGGTCGTCGTTTCTGCCACCGAAATCACCTTCAAGACCGGGGCCGCTCCGTTTGGCACGCTCCCCGGGGCGACCTTCTTCATCACGGTTACGACGCCAGCCGGAACGAGCTCGGGTGGGCCTGTCTTCACCTATTGACGTTCAGGGCTCCTCTCGAGGTCGGAGCGGGCGGTGGATAGATGCAGGACGCGACCAGATTCGATTGAGCACCAGTGCCAGCGCGGGCGCTCGCGGGTCATCTTCTCCGAGGATCCTTTCGAACTGCAATGTGAGAACAAACGCGAGTTGGGCCAGCGTTGAGAGTGCGTAGCCGGGGAAGTGATGTCCGTCCGTCATCCTAGTTACTGAAGGGGCAGGCACCCGCCGGCACCTCATCGGAAGCGAGACGGGCACCACCGATTTCCGGCAAGCCCCTTAACGAAAGGCAACGAAATGATAGAGCGGTATCGTGAAATCAAGCGCCAGAAGGCGGCTGGTGAGAGGGAAGATGGGTTCACCCTTATCGAACTTCTCATCGTCATTGTCGTCCTCGGCATTCTGGCCGCGGTCGTCGTCTTCGCCCTTGGTGGAGTCACCGGGTCGAGCGCCAAGTCTGCTTGCGCAGCTGACGCCAAGACAGTTGAGACGGCTATCTCTGCATACCAGGCTCAGTCCTCGGCTGCAGGTGCGAGTACTGGACTGCCGATGCCGTCTGCAACCGTTGGCATCACAACTGCGGCGCAGGCAGCCACAGCCGGCCTGACTCCGACGTACTTGCGCAGCTGGCCGACCAACGGCGCCCACTATTTCATCGGGATCGGGATGTCGAACGCGGTCGTTCCTACCTACAGCAATGAGGTTGACATCGCGACGGGCTCCTCGGCCCCGGCGGCAGGAGCTTCGTGGCAGAACTTCGACACTGAGTCTGGCACTACTGGGGTTCTCGCTGGCTGCAACTCCTCAAATGTGCAGTAAGTAAGTCCAAAGAAGCGAATAGTCAAGTTGGGATCCGAAGAGCCCGGCCTTTGGGCCGGGCTCTTCGGCATACCCCCCTCCTGAAAGAAGTGATTTCGTGAACAACATTGATATCGGGGCGATTACACCGTGGTTGGAAATACTCTGGGACCAAAAGGGCTCTGACCTGTTGTTGGCCGCAGATTCTGCACCTCGGATCCGGCTTAGTGGCAAGCTCCGTCCAGTCGAAGGTGCCCCGATACTGTCGGGACCGGAGATCGACACCCTCGTAAGAACCCTTCTGACCCCAGCCCAGCGCGAGACGCTGGACGTCGAACAGGACGTTGACTTTGCGTTCTCTTATCTCGATCGTGCCCGACTTCGAGGTAGCGCATTTACCCAGCGAGGTCAGACCTCGTTAGCGCTCCGGATGATTCCGTCTCGGGTCCCGAGTTTCGAGGAACTTGACCTGCCCCCGGTCGCCACTTGGCTGGCCGGCTTGCCCCGTGGGTTTGTTCTTGTGACCGGTCCCACCGGCTCGGGAAAGTCGACGACCCTGGCCTCGATCATCGACCGAATCAATGAGACGCGCGCCTGTCATATTCTCACGATTGAGGACCCGGTCGAGTACGTTCACAACCACAAGCTGTCTGCAGTCAGCCAGCGTGAGATAGGGCTAGATAGTCCTTCTTTCGACCGGGCGCTCCGTTCGGCCCTGCGCGAGGACCCTGACGTGCTCCTCATCGGAGAGATGCGCGACATCGAATCGATCCAGATCGCCCTCACCATGGCGGAAACGGGTCACTTAGTGTTTGCCACGCTGCACACCAACGATGCCCCCCAGGCGATCGACCGGATCATCGACGTGTTCCCGGCATGGCGGCAGGAACAAACAAAAGTACAGCTCTCGGCTTCGCTCGCCGCAATCGTGGCTCAACGACTCGTTCCTAAGGTGGGCGGCGGCATGGTTGCGGCCTTCGAGGTGCTCATCGCCAACAACCCGGTCCGAAATCTGATCCGTGAGGGCCGGTCGAATCAGCTCTTGAACATCATGACAACGAACCAAAAGGAAGGTATGCGCACGCTGGAGATCAGCTTGGCCGAACTCATTGTGGCGGGAACCGTGACCTACGAAGACGCGCTTGACGTGTCGGCCCATCCCAAGGAGCTCGCACGCGCACTTGAAGCTGTCCAATACTCCGGAAAGAAGTAAGCAGCCATGCCATCCCATTCCGGACCTGATCTACCGTATTCGGTTGTTGCCGGTGTCACTCCGTGTGCACCCGGTTGGCTGGTCGCGAGCGCGAAGCTGCATGGAGCGACATTCGCTCCGGAGAGTCCACGGGTGTTGGGCACTTTTGCCGAGGTACTCGACGAACGACCATCCTTTTCCGTCATTGCCCTTAATGCGCCGGTCGGTTATGTCGACGACCGCCCGGGCGGAAGAACATGTGATCGGATGGCTCGCGCCCTGTTGGGACGACGAGGATCGACCGTCCACAACGCTCCGAGCCGAGCCAGCCTTCAAGAAGGGATTGTGAACAATGGGAATCACCTCGACGCGGTGACGAACGTCCTCCTTCGCCGCTACCGGGAAGTAGCGGCAGAGATGGCGCCATATCGTCAGCGCACGGTGTATGAGGTCCATCCTGAACTCAGCTTTTTTCAGATAAATGGTGATGTGCCGCTCCGCTGGTCTAAGAAGTTCGAAGCGGGATGGGAAGAGCGAAACGCGCTGCTGCGGAAACGAATCCCCGGAGTCGAGAGAATTCTTGAAGTTGAGATCGACGATGTGCCGGTAAGCCACTTACTTGATGTGGCGGCGATGCTGTGGACGGCGCGACGTATCTTTGCCCGAGCGGGAACTCGGCTTCCCACCGATCCGGAATGGGACGAGCAAGGCCTGCGAATGGAGTTTGTTCGATAAGCAAGGGTGAGAAGTGTGGGCTTCCACCGGTTTGACCGACATCCACCACAGGGGCACGGCCCCAGAAAGGATGTCCAAAAATTGAGACCATGGAGAGGAAGAAGCCCCGACCCCGTCGGTCGTTCACACCGGAGTTCAAGGCTGAGATCGTCGAGCTGTGCCAGCGCGGCGACCGCAGCATCGGCCAGGTGGCCCGAGACTTCGATCTGACCGAGACCAACGTGCGGACCTGGGTGAAACAAGCCGAGATCGACCAGGGTGTGCGCCCCGGCCTCACCACCGAGGAGCGGGACGAGCTCACCAGGCTCCCTACGGAGCAAAGTCGTTCGACTCGTCGAATGTACGCTTGCAGTTTGCGGGTGCTGTGTTACAACGCCCGCACCCTTATCCCAAACGAAGGCCTATTTTGTTGGCCAGCCAAAGCGGCAGAAATAAGAGGTGCCGCGGCTATTGGGATCCCGCTGCCAACGATAAGAATTTGCCATATCCAGGGAGCCACTCCCTCGCTCAACCCAAAGGGCAGCGGAAAAGCCAGCGCCACCAATCCGAGCCAACCTACCATGTACGGACTTATCCGGCCACGAATTACATCGAGCGTTACCAGCGACACGGCCATAGCCATGGGGTAGTACCCGAGCATGTGATCTTCGAAGACAAGCCGTAGGCTGAGCGACGTAGCGATCAAGGAGACGAGCGGTAACGGTTCAAGCACGGCTTCGCCAAGTCGTCTCATCGCCCACCAAGCCAACACAATGGATAATGCGATGGGAAGCACTCGAGACTCGATGACGATCGGCCCGTGGATGGGAAACCTCCCAATCAGAGTGCTTCCGTTGGGCGCCCCTGTACCTGAACCGAAGACCGCCCACTTCAGGGCATCACCCGAGGTGATCACAGCCAGAGGGACGACGATGAAGGCAGCTGCGGCGGCGGCTGCCCCTGTGAATCGAATCCGCCGGTTGTTCGGCACCACCACCATTAACGGAACGAGCACCAGGAAGGCGAACTGCTGGGAAGTTATTGCCAGTCCAAGCCACACTCCCGCCCACATCCAAGAACCTCGCCTCGCACAAGCCAGACCTCCAAACGCCAACCCCATCGCCAACATGTCTTGGGGATGAAACGCATCCGTCAGCGTCATGAGGACCGATGGAAGGAAGGCAACAATGAGCAGCGTCACCGGTTCCCACAAACAACGTCCTCGACCGCAAGCCCGCAGTAGAGAGACCAGACCAGCCAGCAGCGCAATCCAGCCCAGAAAGCCGATCCGAAGCATAGGTACGGTGCCGTACAAGTGTGCATGCTGCATCGCCGTTGAGCAGCCCGGACCCAGTGCGGCCTGAGAGGGAAATTTGAGATCCTGGCCGATCCCGGTTAAGGCCTGGACCGCACCCGACAACAACGGGTACAACGGAGAAATCAACGATGGAAGGGCAATCGCGTTCCCCGGGGGATATGAACAAGCCAGTTGACCGTGTCCAATGGCCAGCGCCGTGAACGTCGATTCCGGTGAGTCGGTGGGGTTGGGACCTCCCAGAGCCCCTACAAGCCCCACGAAGACGCCGGTGGCGACTAGCCACCCGAGTGCACACCACCACCCGGACAGTGGCCGGTCCAACAGGGAGGTTCGAGCGGCGTCGCTGGTACCGGAGTGGAGGGAAGGGTTCTTCAAACCCCTTACAAACCCTCGACTTG